>Ga0182736_1000428_pt1 | contig 66359 bp, 62 predicted proteins | sample eDN5th30CKraftBY_FD_128882 | JGI IMG/M metagenome (GOLD analysis project Ga0182736, IMG submission 128882) | Enriched backyard soil microbial communities from Emeryville, California, USA - eDNA 5th pass 30_C Kraft BY (version 2) (version 2) | ecosystem: Environmental > Terrestrial > Soil >... | reverse complement strand
GGGCTTCCTGCATCCCAAGAAGCCGCTGTGGCTGATGCGGCCGCTCGGCCTCGAGGAGGTACGCAAGTTCGCCGAGAACATGGAGTTCGAGGCCGAGCGCTTCTACCGCAAGGCCGCCGAGAACGCGCGCGATGCCTCGGTGCGCGAACTGCTGATCACGCTCGCCGAAGCCGAAGCCGGCCACGAAACGCTGGCGCACAAGCTGAGTGCGAAAATCCTCACCCCGGACGCGCGCGCCGAAGAACACGAGACGGCGCGGCGCATGTTCCTGCTGCAATATGTGCAGCCCGGTCTCGTCGGCCTGATGGACGGTTCGGTGTCAACGCTGGCGCCGCTGTTCGCGGCCGCCTTCGCCACGCACAACACCTGGGAGACGTTTCTGGTCGGCATGGCAGCGTCCGTCGGCGCCGGCATTTCGATGGGCTTTGCCGAAGCCTTGTCGGACGACGGCTCGCTCACCGGCCGCGGCGCGCCGTGGCTGCGCGGCCTCGTCTCCGGCCTGATGACCACCATTGGCGGCGTCGGCCACGCGCTGCCTTATCTCATTCCCGACTTCTATGTCGCCACCATCGCGGCTGTGATCGTGGTGGCCATCGAACTCGGGGTGATTTCGTGGATCCGCTACAAATACATGGACACGCCGTTCCTCAAGGCGGCGTTCCAGATCGTGGTCGGCGGCGTGCTGGTGTTTCTCTCCGGCATCTTGATCGGGAGTTCGTGATCCTTTGTCGTCGTCCCCGCGAAAGCGGGGACCCAGTATCCCCTGTGCGGGATTGAGGCGCACACCTCGCTTATCCTTCCATTCCGGTGGATACTGGATGCCCCGCTTTCGCGGGGCATGACAGCCATTGGACGCCGGCTTTGCCCTTCACCCTCGCCCACCTCTCCGACATTCACCTCGCGCCGCTGCCGCCGGTCCATGTGCTCGACCTCGGCTCCAAGCGCATCACCGGCTATCTGAACTGGCAGCGCAAGCGCCGCTTCGTGCATGACCCGGCGGTGCTGGGCTCGATCGTCGCCGACCTCAAGGCGCAGGCGCCCGACCACATCGCCGTCACCGGGGATATCGCCAATATCGGTCTGGAAGCTGAATACGCCGCCGGCCGCGGCCTTCTCGACGCGCTCGGCAAGCCGGAGGCCGTGAGCTTCGTGCCCGGCAATCACGACATCTACGTCACTGAGTGCGCGCGCTTTGCGGCGCGGGCTTGGGGCCCGTTCATGGCCGGCGATGAGGGCGAGACCTTTCCTTATCTGCGGCGGCGCGGACCGCTGGCGATCATCGGGCTTTCAACCGGCGTGCCGACCGCGCCGTTCCAGGCGACCGGCGAACTCGGCAGCCAGATCGGTGCGCTCGGCCCGTTGCTCGATCGCGCGCGCGGCGAGAAGCTGTTTCGCGCCATACTCATTCATCATCCGCCGGTCAGCGAAGCGCCGCACCACAAGCGCCTCACCGACGCCGCCGATTTCATGCGCGTCATTGCAGAGCACGGCGCCGAGCTGATCCTGCACGGCCACGACCACCGCGACATGCTGAATTACATCGACGGACCGGACGGCGCGCGCGTGCCCGCTGTCGGCGTGCCGTCGGCTTCGGCGAAGCCGGGCATGGACAAGGACAATCCCGCCTATCACCTCTATCGCATCGACGGCGCGCCCGGCGCGTGGCGCTGCGAGATGGTGGTGCGCGGGATGGATGAGGCCGGGGTGGTGAAGGAAGTGAAGCGAGTGATGCTGACGCCTTGAGCAAAACTAACCGTCATTCCGGGGCGCGACGAAGTCGCGAGCCCGGAATCCATAGCCCCTGTGCTGCGGAGTATGGATTTCCGGGCCCGCCGCCAAAGCGCGTCGAAGACGCGCGTAAACGCGCTGATGGCGGCGTCCCGGAATGACGATTTAACGACTCCCACTTCGGCCATCACAGTGCTTCCCTAAGCGGGATGGCCGGGACAAGCCCGGCCATGACAGGAGTCTGGGATGAGCGCTGAGCGCCTTACGGCAGCGGCGCGGTCAGCAGCGCCCAGGTGAACAGCACGGCCACCGCGACCACCGCGCCGTAGATGAACATGCGCAGGCCACGCAGGCGGCCACGGCGCTGTTCGTCCTCGATGGTCTTCAGCGTCGCCGCCTGGCCGAACGGCACATCGTCGGCGAGCGCGCGCTCGCGCTCCAGCAGGCGCCGCGCCACATAGCGCGTCACCGCCGACACCATCTCCGGCACGTCGTAGCTCTCGGCCAGCACGGCGCGGCCGTAGCGGGTGTCCTGCACGAAGCGGTACTGGCGCTTGTCGCGGCCCATTTCGATATGGGCGACGACATCGACCCAGAGCCGCGGCGTCTCACCCCGGCTGACGCCGCGGTCGAACAGCTCGACGTCTTTCGGGATCTCGGCGAACAGCGGGTCGAGTGCTTCGTTCAGCAGTTCCAGCCGCGCCACCTCGGCATCGCGCAGATCGACGATGACGGCCGAGCGCTCGGCGGCCTCGATGCGCGCTTCGCGCATGGCCTCCTTGAGCGGCGTCGGCGGCACCGGCGGCTCGGACTCAGGCTTTTTGCGGCGTCCCCACATGGGCCCTTTCTAGCAGGCCCCGAAAATCCGGAAAAGGGAGAAAAGTCAGATTTTTCAACACCATTGATGGTTAGCCAAAGGTTAATGGCGCGGATTCAGCCCGTATTGGCGGGCCCAGCCCAGGCTGTCCTCGGTTCGCGGCGTCGAGGGCATGTATTCGCAGCCGACCCAGTGCGCGTAGCCGAGGCGGTCGACCTCGGCGAAGACGTAAGGGTAATTGATCTCGCCGTCCTCGTTCGGCTCGTGGCGCACCGGCACCTGCGAGCACTGGATGTGGCCAATCAGCGGCTGATACTTCCTGAAGCGCTCGATGATGTCGCCGCCGACGATCTGCACATGGAAGAAATCGTACTGCATGAAAACATTATCGCTGCCGACCCGCGCGATGATGTCGGCGGCGTGCTCGACCTGATAGAGAAAATAGTTCGGCACGCTGCGGTGGTTGATCGGCTCGATATAGAGCCTGATGCTCTTCGCCGCCGCTTCGTCGGCGGCGCGCTTGAGATTATCGACGAACACATCTTCCGCTGCAGCGCGCTGCGCCGGCGTCACCAGGCCGGCGAGGCAGTGAATCGCGAGGCCATCGACCGCTGCGACATAATCGAGCGTCTGCGCGAAAGCGGCGCGCCACGCGTCCTGCCGCCCCGGCAGCGCGCCGAGACCGAACTCGCCCTCACCGCCCTGCGGCGTGTTGATGCCGAGCACCTTGAGATTGTTGCGCGTCGCCGCGCGATGATAGTCGGCGGCGCTGATGCCGTCGGGAAAGCGGCCTTCGATCGCGGTGAAGCCGGCATCCGCCGCCGCGTCGATGCGCTCGATCAGCGGGCGCTCCTTGAACAGGTAGTCGATGTGAGCGGAAAACCGCGGCATGCTTCTCCCCTTATCCCCGCCTCTTGCGTCCATCGCCTGGGCCGTATTCATTAGCGGGCAAACTACCGTTCAAGCGCCGCAAAGGCCACCCGTATCGAGGAACGCCGCATGTCCGCCAACTCCGCTTTCCATGTCTGCGTGCTGCCGGGCGACGGCATCGGCCACGAGGTGATGAAGCCGGCGCTCGATGTGCTGCGCCGCGTCGAGGAGACGACGCCGAGCCTCAAATTTCGTTTTTCGGAAGCGCCGGCCGGCGCCGAGGAATACAAGGCGACCGGCAAGTCGATGTCGGACGCGACGGTGAAGCTTGCCGGCGAGGCCGACGCCATTCTGCTCGGGGCCTGCGGCATGCCGAGCATCCGCTATCCCGACGGCACCGAGATCATGCCGCAGGTGGAACTTCGCTTCATCTACGATCTCTATGCCGGCGTGCGGCCGGCGCGGCTGGTGCCCGGCGTGCCCTCGCCCATCGTCGGCGCGCATGAGCATGGCATCGACTTCGTGCTGGTGCGGGAATCGACCGAAGGCCTGTTCGCCTCCATGGGCAAGGGCGTCACGACCAACGATGAAGCGCGCGAAACGCTCGTCGTCACGCGCAAAACCACCGAACGGCTGTTCGATTTCTGCCTGCGCCTTGCCCGGCGCCGCAAGGCGCGCGGCAAGCCGGGCCGACTGACGCTGGTTGACAAGGCCAATGTGTTCAAGGCCTTCAACTGGCAGCGCACCATCTTCGACGAGCGCAAGGCCAAATTTCCCGACGTCGTTACCGACAAGCTCTATGTCGATGCCTGCGCCGCCATGATGGTGAAGAAGCCGTGGGACTTCGACGTGATGGTGATGGAGAACATGTTCGGCGACATTCTCTCCGATCTCGCCGCCGGCCTGATCGGCGGCCTCGGCATGGCGCCGTCGGCGGACATCGGCGACACCCATGCGGTGTTTCAGCCCTGCCACGGCACCGCGCCGGACATCATGGGTCAGGGCAAGGCCAATCCGACGGCGATGATCCTCTCGGCGGCGATGATGCTCGACTGGCTCGCCGACAAGCACGACCATCAGCCGGCCGCCGAAGCCGCGCAGCGCATCGAGCAGGCCGTCGATGACGCCTATCGCAGCGGTCTCAAACCGATGGAATATGGCGGCGGCGACGGCACCACGACGATCGCGAAGGCGGTGATGACGGCGCTCAAATAACCGTCACTCACCCCTGCGCCACCGCCACGGGCTGCTTCCGCCGCACCAGCAGCAGCATCACGAGCCCGACCGCCGAGGTCGCGGCGCCCGCAATCGACACCGCCGGCAGGCCGAGGCCGGCATCGATCACCGCGCCGCCGAGCGCGGCGCCGACCGCATTGCCGAGATTGAAGGCTCCGATGTTCATGGCGGAGGCGAGGTTCGGCGCTTCGTGCGCTTCCTGCATCACGCGCATCTGCAGCGGCGGCACCACGGCGAAGCTGGCAATGCCCCACAGGAAGATGAGCACCGCGGCACTCGCCTCCCAGCGCATGCCGACGGCGAAGGCGACGAGCAGCACGACAAGGCCGAGCAGCGACGCGATCAAGGTGCCATCGACCGAACGGTCGGCGAAACGCCCGCCGATGACGTTGCCGACGGTGAGGCCGACGCCATAGACGACCAGCATGGCGGTGACGAAGACCGAACTGGCGCCGGTTTCGCTTCTCAGGATCGGCACGATGTAAGTGAACACGGTGAACATGGCGCTGGCGCCGACCACCGTGAGCGCCAGAGCCAGCAGCACCGGCGCGCGGCCGAGCACGCGCAGCTCGGCGCGCATGTCGGTCTTGTTGTCGGCCGGCAGGAGCGGCAGCGCGAGGCGCAGTGCCACCATGACCACCGCGCCGATCGCGGCGATGCCCCAGAAGGTGGCGCGCCAGCCGAGCACTTCGCCGAGCCAGGCGGCGAGCGGCACGCCGCCGATGGTCGCGATGGTGAGGCCCGTGAACATCGCCGCCACGGCGGAGGCGCGCCGCTCCGGCGCGACGACGCTCGCCGCCACCACCGAGCCGACGCCGAAGAAGGCGCCGTGGTTGAACGAGGTGATGATGCGGGCGATGAGCAGCATGGAATAGCTGTCCGACAGCGCCGCCATGAGATTGCCGGCGGTGAAGATGCCCATCAGGCCGATCAGCAGCGTCCGGCGCGGCACCCGGGCGAAGGCCAGTGTCATGACCGGCGCGCCGACAAGCACGCCCAGCGCATAGGCGCTGACCAGCAGGCCGGCGGCGGGGATCGAGACGCCGAGGCCGTCGGCGATCAACGGCAGCATGCCCATAGGGGTGAATTCGGTGACGCCGATGCCGAAGGCGCCGAGCGCCAAAGCGAGAAGGGGCGGATTGAGTTTCATGGCGGTACGGCGCTCCGGATTTTTGCAGCCCTGGACATGGTGCAACGCCGCAATCTGCACTAGACGCTTTCGCGGTCCATCATCTGTGCGTATGATTCACAAATGGATCGGACCGACCACAGCGCGGAAATGGCGGCTTTTGTCGAGATCGCCCGCCAGGGCAGCCTGTCCGGCGCCGCCCGGGCGCTGGGCCTCACGCCATCGGCCGTCAGCCGGATCGTCGGCCGCATCGAGGCGCGGCTGGGTGTGCGCCTTCTGGTGCGCACCACGCGCTCGCTGCGCCTCACCGCCGAAGGCGAGAACTACGCCCGCGCCGCCCGCCGCATCCTCGCCGACATTGCCGAGACCGAGAGCGCCATCGCCGACCAGGCCTCGCCGCGCGGTAAGGTCCGCATCAGCATGGCCTCGGCCCACGGCCGCATGAACGTGCTCCCGCTGCTCGGCGACTTCACCGCCCGCTATCCCGGCATCGCACTCGATATCGATCTGAGCGACGAGATCGCCGACATCATCGGCGGCCGCGCCGACGTGGCCGTGCGCTTCGGCCCGCTCGCCGACTCACCCCTCACCGCGCGCCGCCTTGGCGAGACCGGCCGCACCGTGATCGCCTCGCCGGCCTATCTGGCGCGTCACGGCACGCCGCGCCGCCCGGCCGACCTCGACAACCACAATTGCCTCGACTTCAACTTCCGCCGCATCGAGCCGGGCTGGCCGTTCCGCGAGGATGGCCGCGACTTCATCCTGCCGGTGAGCGGCAACATCACGGCGAACAATGGCGAGACACTGGTGCAACTCGCGCTCGACGGTCTCGGCATCACTCGCGTCGGCAATTTCCATATCGAGGATGAAGTGGCGAGCGGGCGCCTCGTGCCGCTGCTCGAAGAGTTCAACCCGCGCGACCGCGAAGCCATTCACGCGGTCTTCATCGGCGGCGCCAACATGCCGGCGCGCGTGCGCGTACTGGTTGATTTTCTGGCCGAGAAACTGCGCGCGCCAAGCACCGCTTAAGCAGCGTGAATGGGCCGCCGCCCGCTTGCACCGCGTATATTTTCCGTCATCCGAAAACCCATCTGGCAGGAATGGCTTTGCACTGCTGCCTGCCACCGCCTACGCTGCCGCCACAGAAAACACGATCCGGCGGCCGAGCCCGCGCCAAAATCCGGATCAAGGAGGAGAGGGAAACATGCCAACACAGACACGTTCCGGTGTCGCCCGTTTTGCCCGCACAGCAGTCGGCGCCATCGCCGCGCTGACGCTCGTCGCCACCGCGGCGCAGGCGCAAACCTACGGCATCGCCACCATGCCGCCGGGCACGCTCAGCCACACCACCGCTTCGGCGATCGCCAAGGTGCTCAAGGAAAAAGGTGGCCTGAACGTGCTGGTGCAGCCGACCGCCGGCGAAACCACGCTGATCCCATTGGTCGCCCGCGGCGAAGCCGATCTCGGCATCGCCAACATCTTCGAGACCGAAGCGGCGATGAAGGCCAATCCCGACCTGCGCCTCGTCGGGTCGCTGCATTCATTGCGCGGCACTTTCTGGGTGCGCAAGGACTCGCCGATGAAGACCGTTGCCGATCTCAAGGGCAAGCGCGTCGTGCTCGGCTTCTCGGCCATGCGCACCATCGATCCGATGGTCAAGGCCATCCTCGCCGCCGGCGGACTGAACGAAGGCGACGTCAAGCCGGTGCTGGTGCCGAACGTGGTGCGCGGCGCCGACGATTTCGCCAACGGCGCGGCCGACATGTTCTTCTTCGCCTTCGGCGGCGCCAAGGTGCGCGAAGTCGACGCCACCGTCGGCGGCATCCGCGCTCTGACCATTCCGAAGGAAGGCATGGCCGCGGCGCAGAAGATCCTGCCGGAAGGTTATCTGTCGGCGGCGCAGCCCTCGCCGTTCTTCGTCGGCGTCGAGCAGCCGATGGACGTCTATACCTGGGACAACATGCTGCTGACCAACGCCAAGGTGAAGGACGAGGTCGTCATCAAGATGATCGAGACCCTCGAAGCCAACAAGGACGACCTCATCGCCGTGCAGCCGGCGCTGCGCGATTTCGCCGCCAACAAGCTCTACAAGACCTACAACCTGCCTTATCACCCCGGCGCCTTGAAGTATTTCAAGGACCACAAGCTCGAAGCCGTAAAGGTCCAGTAAGCCCGTGAGCGAAGTTCATGCCATCGACGAAACGGCCGGCCCGCCGCCGGCCGTTTCGCGCAGTATCGCGGTTGCGACCGACATCCTGCAGGCCCTGCTCCTGATCTGCGTCGTCGGCTGGGTCATCGACCTGCCGCGCCGGCTGCTCGGTCTGTCGTTCTATACCGAACAGCTTCTCGCCGTGTGCCTCGGCCTGGCGCTGGCGCTTTCCTTTCTCAACGCCCGCTACGAGCGCGCCATCATCGGCTGGATTGGCGCAGCGCTGGCGCTGATCATTTGCGGCTACATGGCCTATCGCTACGAAGACCTGACCTTGTCGATCGCCATGCTGCCGGCCGAAGGCGTCATCGGCAGCGCCATTCTGGTGCTGCTGGTGCTGGAGGCGACCCGGCGCTCGGCCGGCGGCGTCCTGGTCGCGATCATCCTCATCATTTCCGCTTACGTTTTCATCGGCCCACATATGCCGGGCGACTTCGCCACGCGCAGCGTGTCGCCGGAGCGCCTGCTGGTCTATTACGGCCTCGACACAAACGGTATGATCGGCAGCATCCTGTCGGTCGCCGTGCTGATCGTGGTGCCCTTCACGCTGATGGGTCAGGTGCTCGGCCGCACCGGCGGCGCCGCGTATTTCGCCGACCTCGCCATGTCAGGCATGGGCAGTTTCCGGGGCGGCGCGGCCAAGATCGCCGTGGTCGGCTCCGGCCTGTTCGGCCTCATCTCGGGCGCGGCCGTGTCGAACGTGATGGCGGTCGGTATCGTCACCATTCCGCTGATGGCGCGCTCCGGCTTCTCGCGCACCCGCGCGGCGGCGATCGAAGCCGTCGGCTCGACCGGTGGGCAGTTGATGCCGCCGGTGATGGGCGCTGCGGCTTTCATCATGGCCGAATTCCTGCAGGTGTCGTATGGCGCGGTCTGCATCGCCGCCGCCATCCCCGCGCTGCTCTATTACGCGGCGCTGTTCGTCCATGTCGATCTGGAGGCCGCCAAGCATAAAATCGGCGCCGCGCAGGTTGCCGAGATGCCGCGCTTTTCCGAGGTGGTGAAATCGGGCTGGCATTTCCCCATCCCGCTCGTCTTCCTCATCACCACGCTGGCCTGGCCCGAGTTCTTCCAGATTCCGATCGAGCGCGCCGCCGTCTATGCGACCGGCCTGCTGATCGTGCTGTCGCTCATGTTCGGTTATCGCGGCAAGCGGGTGACGCCGCGCGAAATGCTGCGCGCCATCCTCGACACCGGCCGCGCCGCGCTGGACATCATCCTGATCGGCGCCGCCGCCGGCATGGTGGTTGGCGCGCTCAACATCTCCGGCATCTCCTTTGGCCTGACGCTGCAGCTCATCGCGCTCGCCGGCGAGAACCTGTTCGTGCTGCTGATCCTCACCGCCATCATCTCGATCATCCTCGGCATGGGCATGCCCACGGTCAGCGTCTATGTGCTCACCGCCTCGCTGCTGGCGCCGTCGATCATCAAGCTCGGCGTGTCGCCGATGGCGGCGCATATGTTCGTGATGTATTTCGGCATGCTGTCGATGATCACGCCGCCGGTCGCGATCGCCGCCTATGCCGCGGCCAACATCGCGCGGGTGCCGGGCTGGAATGCCGGCTGGACCGCCGTGGTGGTCGGATGGAGCACGTTCTTCATCCCGTTCCTGTTCGTCACCGAGCCGTCGATGCTGATGAACGACACCTGGCTGGCGATCGTCTGGAATCTGGCGCGCAACCTGCTCGGCATCTTCGTCGGCACCGCGGGCATTGTCGGCTTCGCGATGGGGCCGTTGTCGAAACCCATGCGGATCGCATTCGGCGTTGCCGCGGTCGCGATCTTGATCCCGCCGCATGTGTTCGCCGGCGCGCAGTGGCTCGACTGGGCGGGGCTCGCCGGCGCGCTAACGCTGCTGGCGTTCAACTGGACGCAAGGCCGTGCGCAAAAACAAACGGCGCCGCAGGTGGCGGCGCCGTAAAGCGGCTTACGTGCGACCTCTCCGACGTCATGCCCGGCCTTGTGCCGGGCATCCACGTCTTTACGTTCGAGAAGCAAGCAAGACGTGGATGGCCGGGACAGGCCCAGCCATGACAAAATAATATCCGGCGTTTTAAGCCCCCTCGCGCCAGATGCCGAGCGCTTCCTGCGCCGGGCGGTCCGAGATCGAGAACAGCACGGCGTCGCCGTCGCCCTTGACCTCGTGGCTGTAACGCTTCCACGGCGGGATCACGAACACGTCGTTGACGCCCCAGTCGAGCGGCTTGCCATCGACCATCGTCGTGCCGGAGCCCTCGGCGACGCAGAACACCGCGCCGTCGGTCGAGCGATAGGGCTCGCCCTTGAAGCCCTTGGGCAGCAGCGCCAGATGCGCGCCCATGGTCGGCAGCACCGGGCCGCCATTGATCGGGTTGGCGTAGCGCACGCGCGCGCCGAAGCGCTTGTCGATGTCGCCGGTCTTCTTCAGCCGGTCGAGGATCGGCTTCATCTTGCGATACGGATAGTTGATGACCGGCGAGCGGTTGGTCACCGCCGGCATGCCGTCCGGCAGCACGCCGGTGGCGTAGCGCTCGAACGAGTCGCCGTCCTCGTGATTGACGTTCTGCATCTTCTCGTCGAAGTGCTTGGCGAACGACGCCTGGAAATGGTTGACGGTCGGCATGTCGAGCACGTCGAGCCACATCACCGGCTCCTTGCCGGTATTGCCGTGGTCGTGCGGCGCCCAGTTGGCGGTGATGATGAAGTCGCCATGCTCCATGTTCGCCTTCTCGCCCTCGACCGCCGTATAGGCGCCCTCGCCCTTGAGAACGAAGCGGATGGCGGAGGCGACATGCTGATGCACGTCGGCAACCTCACCGGGCATGATGAGCTGGATGCCGGCGAACAGCGAATTGGTGATCTTGGACTTGCCGGGATCGCCGGGGTTCTCCAGCACAAGGACGCGGCGCTCGGCCTCCTCGGCGGTGATGACGTCGCCGGCTTCGAGCATCAGCTTCTCGACCTGCGGAAACTTCCACAAAGCCGGCACCATCTGGGTCTTCGGCTCGGGCGTCACGAGGCCCTTGAGCACTTCCCACAGCGGCGCGAGGTTGTAGTCGCGGATCTTCTCGTAATAGGCCTGCCGCGAGGCCTGGATGTTATGCTTGGACCCAGGATTGGCCTCGGTTGCCATCGACATGCGCGCGCTCCCTGAGGGCGATTATCCGCCCGATCGTTCCGTTTGTAACCATCATATAGCGCAAAACGATGGCGCGCGAAACAGGTCTGGGCCGACGCTGTGTCGCCCACCGGATGGCTTGCCCCCCGCTAGGATCGAGCAAAGGCGATCAAGGGCCCAATGTCGTGCTCGTCGGCCCGCTTCAGCGCCGCAATGTACCTGGATCGCAGTTCGCCCGCGTCGGTCAGACGGCCGCCGCCCCAACTGAAGGGCGGACCACCCAAGCGCTCAATCAGCAGATCGGCCATCAGCCGGGTGTGACGGCCATTGCCGTTCACAAACGGGTGGATCTGCACCAGACGATGGTGAAGACGCACGGCCTGTTCGTCGGGCAGGAAAGTTTCGTTGGCGAACCAGAAAGCCGAGTCGTCGAAGGCCTGTAGCATTTCGACGGCTATACGCCTGAAATCAATACCTATGGTTTTCTCGGAGAGCCTGTATCGGCCTGCCCACTTCCAGACATCGCTGAACATCCGGCGGTGCAAGGCGCAGGCGAAATTCTCGTTCAGAATATCTTCGACACGGCGATAGCGCGAGCCTCTCGCCCATGTGAGAGCCTGTTGGATATTGGCCTGTTCGGCTTCGTTGAGGTCGCTGCGAGTGATGATCCAAGTTTGTCGCAGGTCGCGGCGCTCCTCCGGCGACACCGGCGTAGCATTGTCCGGTTCCTCAAAGAGGCCGGTCACGGCTCGTCCCAAATCTCGCGACTCTTGAGCGTGTCGCGAATATAGGCATCGATGCGCGCCTCGAGGTCGGCATCGCTTGTGCCTTGCGCTTCGAGTTTCATGGTATGGCCGACACGCGCAATGTCGCGCAGCGCGATATTCCGTGCGCGGCGCTGCACGGCATCTTCCAGCGACGTTTTCGGCACCAACGCGTAGACCAGCGTGCAGTCGAGCGCTTCTGCCGCCCGCCGCAGCGTGCTGAGTTGAATGGTGCCAGCCGCTTCGGATTTTTCGAGTGCCTCGACGCTCTGCGGCCGAATGCCAAGCCGCTCCGCAAGCTGGGCGCCAGACATACCCAGCGCATCACGAATGGCGCGAACCCAGCCGCGTTCTGGTGGCTGATATTGGTCGTCCGGCTTGAATTTCAGGAGACGGCTATCGAGACGACCTCGGGCGCGCCATCGGGCATCTTTTTTCATATCAAAACCTGAGATCTGAATATTAAGATCAGATCACAGTATGGTAATAAAATCAATAAATCATATTATAGCATGATTTTATATAGAAAATATCAGATTACAGCATGATATAAATAGGGAAATACCTATATAATCCAATTGCTTGCTAGTTATTCGCCGACCCGCCGTCCACCACCAGCGATTGGCCGGAGACGAAGTTGCTGTCGTCGGAGGCGAGGAACACCAGCGCGCCGGTGAGGTCTTCGGGATAGGCGTCGCGCTTGAGGGCGCGGGAGGCCCGCGCCTTCTCGCTCTCCTCCTCGACATGGACGGTGTTGGCGAGGCCGGTATCGGACAGCGTGAAGCCGGGCGACAGCGTGTTGACGTTGACGTTGTGGACGCCGAGCTCGCGCGACAGGGCCCGGGTGAAGGCGATGATGGCGCCTTTCGAGGTCACGTAAGGCAGCATGCGCGGGATGCCCTTGTAAGGCGCGCCGGAGGCGATGTTGATGATCTTGCCGGCCTTCTTTTCGATCATGTGCGGGGCGACGTGGCGGCACGGCAGATACGTGCCCTTGATGTTGACCGCCATGACCTTGTCCCAGAGGTCGGCGTCCCACTCGTCGAACGGGCGCGGCTTGAGGGTGGCGTAAAGCGCGGCGTTGTTGACCAGGATGTCGATGCCGCCGAACTGCTTCAACGTCTCGGCGACCATGGCCTTCACCGAAGCCTCGTCGGCGACGTCGCAGACGATGCTCGCCGCCGTGCCGCCCGCCTTGCCGATCTCGGCCACGACATCCTTGCCGTCGGCGATGTCGGCGATCATCACCCGCGCGCCATTGGCGGCGAGCGCCAGCGAATAATGCCGGCCGATACCCTTGGCGCCGCCGGTGACGATGGCGACCTTACCTTGAAGCCGAGACACGTCCGTTCCTCCTGCAACTGTTCTCGGCGACTGATTTACGTAGCAGGCGCGAAAGTCAACCGGGCAGCAGACGGCGCAGATAATCGCCATAGGGGCCGCGGCCCACCTGTTCGGCCAGTGCGGCGAGTTCGCCGCCGCCGATGTATCCCATGCGATAGGCGACCTCTTCCGGACAGGCTATCTTGAAGCCCTGCCGTTTCTCCATGGTGCGGACGAACTCGGCCGCTTCGAGGAGGCTGTCGGGCGTCCCGGTGTCGAGCCAGGCGAAGCCGCGCCCCATCGGCTCGACATGCAGCAGACCGCGTTCGAGATACACGCGATTGAGATCGGTTATCTCCAGTTCGCCGCGGGCCGAAGGCTTGAGAGTTGCGGCAAGCTCGGCCGCGTGGGCGTCGTAGAAGTAGAGCCCTGTCACGGCCCAGGACGATTGCGGGCGGGCCGGCTTTTCCTCGATCGACCTTGCCTGCATGTCGGCGTCGAACGCGACCACGGCATAGCGCTGCGGATCCGTCACCTGATAGGCGAAGATCGTAGCGCCTTGCGTCCGCGCAGCCGCCTCGCCGAGCAGATGGGTCAGCCCGGCGCCATAGAACATGTTGTCGCCGAGGATCAGGCACGACGGATGCTCGCCGAGGAAGTCGGCGCCGATGGTGTAGGCCTGCGCGATGCCGTCCGGCTCGGGCTGCGCCGCATAGAATATCGACAGTCCCCACTGCCCGCCGTCACCCAGCAGACGTTCGAAGTGCGGCAGATCGCGCGGCGTCGAGATGAGCAGAATCTCGCGGATGCCGGCCAGCATCAGCGTGGTGAGCGGGAAATAGACCATCGGCTTGTCGTAGACCGGCAGTAACTGCTTGGAGACGACGGCGGTCATCGGCGACAGTCTCGTCCCCGCGCCGCCTGCCAGAATGATGCCCCGCATCGCGTCCGTCCCGGCCTAGGTCGTCGTCTCGAGGACACCGAGACGCTCGCCGCGATAGACGCCGTCGCGCAGCGGCCGCCACCAGGCCTCGTTGTCCAGATACCAGGCGACCGTCTCCTCAAGCCCGGCCTCGAAACTCACTTGCGGCCGCCATCCGGTCTCACGTTCGACCAGCGCCGGATCGATGGCGCAGCGCCGATCGTGCCCGGGACGGTCGGCAACAAAGCGGATCAGGCCGGAATGCGGCCGAGACCCCGGCCGCAACCGGTCGAGAACGGCGCAGATGCCATGGACGACATCGATGTTTCGCTGCTCGGCGCGAGCGCCGATATTGTAACGCTGACCGACGCGGCCGCGCTCGGCAACGATCGGCAGAGCTTCGGCGTGGTCCTCGACATAGAGCCAGTCGCGAACCTGCAGGCCGTCGCCATAGACCGGCAACGGCTGGCGATGCAGCGCGTTGAGGATTGTCAGCGGAATGAGCTTTTCCGGAAACTGTCGCGGACCGTAATTGTTGGCGCAGTTGGTGATGACGGCCGGCAGCCCGTAAGTGCGCTGCCAGGCCATCACCAGATGGTCGGACGCGGCCTTCGACGCCGAATAAGGCGACGACGGATCGAAGCGTGTGACCTCCGTGAACAGACCATCCGCGCCCAGCGAGCCGTAAACTTCATCGGTCGAGATGTGCAGGAAGCGAAAACAGTCCCGCTCGTGCTTCGGCAAGGCCGACCAATAGACCCGCGCCGCCTCCAGCAAGGCGAAGGTGCCGGCAATGTTGGTGTCGATGAAAGCGTCGGCGCCGCCGATCGAACGATCGACGTGGGTCTCGGCGGCGAGATGGAAGACGCGCTCCGGCCGGAACGATGCCAGGGCCGCGGACAAAGCGGCGCGATCGCGGATATCCGATTTCTGAAACCGGTAATTGGCGCGGCCCTGCAGGTCGGCCAGGCTCGCCGGATTGGCGGCATAGGTCAGCTTGTCGATGTTGAGCACCTCGGCCCCGGCCCGGAGCACCAGGTGGCGCACCAAGGCCGATCCGATGAAACCCGTCCCGCCGGTCACCAGGATACGCATTGCCGGTCAGCCCGCAGCCCTGTCGGCGCGGCACGGCTCCCGCCGAAAACGGCAAGCCGGCATCGCGCGCGACGCGAGAAGTTATCTGCAATATATATTTACGGTTTAGTTGCGAACTGCAAGCCGGGATTCGCGCCGGGCCCCCGGCGCGGCCCCTCGCCCGGCAGTTCGACCTGACTTTAAGCCTTCACCCGCCTGATGAAGCCGCCAAAGGCGGCAAGCTGCGTCTTGATGATGTCGCGCGTCGGCTGATCGGTCAGTTCAAGCGTATCCTTGTCGAACTTGTTCTGCGCGAATGACACGAAGATTTCCGGCGTGCCGAACAGGAACACATTGAGATAGGTCAGCGACTGGCGCATGTGATACTGCATGCGCGAGCCGCCGAGCGGGCCGCCGCTCGCCGATTGCAGCGCCACCGGCTTTTCCTTGAACGGCTGGTCCTTCATGCGCGACACCCAGTCGAACGCGTTCTTGAGCGCACCGGGGATGGTCCAGTTGTATTCCGGCGTGACAATGATGACGCCGTCGGCGGCGCGCACCGCGTCGGCGAACTTCATCACCGAATCCGGAAAGCCGGACGCGTCCTGGATATCCTGGTTGTAGAACGGCATGGTGTCGAAGGGCGGCGACTCGGTGAAGGTCATGCCCTGCGGCGCCAGCTCCGGCAGCGTGCGCACCAGCGCGTGATTGTACGAATTCTTGCGCAGCGATCCGCAGATCGTCAGCACCTTGAGCTTATCGGCCATGAACAGTCTCCGTCCCGCCCTCGTCCCACGCCTCTCCGCATCTAACAAAACGCGCGCCCCGCCGGTCTGGCGGGACGCGCAATCTGTCAAACCCGGACTAACAAAGCCAGAGCCGTCCCGACGTTACTTCTCGTCGGCGATGGTGTTCTTGAGCGTGCCGATGCCGCCGAGCTCGCACTCGATGGTATCGCCGGCCTTCATCCACACCGGCTCCGGCTTGCGCGCGTGGCCGACGCCCGACGGGGTGCCGGTGAACAGCACGTCGCCGGGCTCCAGCGTCATGCCTTCGGTGAGATAGACCAGCGATTCCGCGACCGGGAACATGAAGTGGTCGGTGTTCGACGACTGCATGACCTTGCCATTGAGGCGTGTTTCGATCGTGAGGCCCTTGCCGCCGCGCGGCAGCTCATCGGCGGTGACGACCCACGGGCCGTAGCTGCCGGTCTGGTCGAAGTTCTTGCCCATGCCCCACTGCGTGGTGTGGCGCTGATATTCGCGGATCGAGCCTTCCATGCCGCAGGTGTAGCCGGCGACGCAATCGGCGGCGTTCTCCAGCGTCAGATGCTTGGCGCGCTTGCCGATGATGACGACGAGCTCGCCCTCGTAGTCGAACTGGATCGACTTCTTCGGCCGGATCAGCGGCGCACCGGGCGACGTGAAGGACGACATCATGCGGAAGAAGATCGACTGGAATTTCGGGATGTTGTCCTTCTGCGGGCCTTCCTTGACGTGATCGAGGTAGTTGAGGCCAAGGCAGATGACCTTGCTCGGGTTCAACACCGGCAGGGCGAACTTGATGCCGGCGAGCGGCACGCGCGCCGAGACCGGCGCCTTCTTCACCAAATCGGCCAGCGCCTTGGTGTCGCCGCCGGCGCGCAGGAAGGCGCCGTATTCGGTCGGCAGCGTGCTGTCGGCGGCATTGACGTCAACGACGGTGTCGCCGTCGACGACACCCATGCGTACGCCGTTGCTCGATTGGAAATTGACGATCTTCATTGCGCGCCCTCACCCGGACTATCGTTGTCATGTTTCCGGCGCGGTCGCGCGCGGAATGTGGGGAGAGGCTTAGCGCAGACCGAGGCCGTCGTTCAACCGCCTGAGCGCGCGGCTGTTTTTCGGATTGCGGAAGGGCGCGGGCCCACGTCAGACCTTGGCGGTCTGCGGCAGCGCGAAGGCCTGGATCGAGAAAAAGCCCTGCGCATCCGTCCACACCCCGGCAGGCTCCCAGCCGACGCCGCGCGCCAGCGCGGCCAGTGAATCCGGCGTGTACTTATAGCTGCTCTCGGTATGGATGGTCTCGCCGGCGCGGAAATCGAAGGTCTCGCCAGCGGCTTTGACCTTCTGCCGCTTGGTGCTCGCCAGATGCATTTCCACGCGCTGCCGCTCGCGGTTGTAGAAGGCGTGATGCTCGAAGGTCGATAGATCGAAGGTGCCGGCAAGCTCGCGGTTGATGCGGGTCAGCAGATTGAGGTTGAACTTCTCCGTCACGCCCGCCGCGTCGTTGTAAGCGGCGTTGAGCGTCTCGGCGTCTTTCACCAGATCGGCACCGATGAGCATCTTGGCGCCGGGGCCGAGTGTTTTGGCGGCGTTGCGCAGGAAGCTCGCTGCCTCGTGCGGCTCCAGATTGCCGATCGTCGAGCCCGGGAAAAAGCCGACGCGGGCCGGGGCATCGACGGCCTCCTGTGGCAGCGCGAAGGTCTCGGTGAAGTCCGCCTCGAGCGCTCGCACTTTGAGCGCGGGGAAATCCGGCGCCAGTTCGGCCGCTTCCTGCTCCACCATGGGGCCGCAAATATCGACCGGCACATAGACGGCAAGCTGCGGCGCCGCCGCCAGCAGAATGCGCGCCTTCTGATTGGAGCCGGAGCCGAACTCGATCAGCGCCGCGCCCGGAGCAATCAGCTTGGCGATCCCGGCGCCCTGCTCGCGCAGAATGCTCATCTCGCAGCGCGTCGGATAATACTCCGGCTGCTCTGTGATGCGTTCGAAGAGCTCGGAGCCGGTCTCGTCATAGAAATACTTCGGCGGCACGCGCTTGCGCTGCGCCGACAGGCCCTTCACCACGTCGGCGGCGAAGGCCGCGGTCTCGGCGTCCTGCGCCACAAAAGATTGAGTTCGTGCCAACGCGACCATAGGGCCTCACGATCCGATCATGTCTGTTCGATGCGCCGTCCCGCTCAGGGAAATTCGGCGAGGCGCAGGCCGGAGAATTGCCAACGCGCCGACGGTGGAAAGAAGTTGCGATAACTTAAACGCTCATGGCCTTCCGGAGTTGCGAGCGACGAGCCGCGCAACACCATCTGCCCGCTCATGAACTTGCCGTTGTATTCCCCCAGCGCCCCTTCGGCAGCGCGGTATCCCGGATAGGACAAATAGGCGCTGCGGGTCCATTGCCAAGCCAGGCCGAAGCCGTCGGCGATGAGGCCGGCGCGGGCCGCCACCTCCCATTCCTGCTCGCTGGGCAGGCACTTACCGGCAAAACGGGCAAAAGCATCCGCCTCGTAATAGCTGACATGCAAAACCGGCGCGGCTGGGTCGACCGGCTTGAGCCCGCCCAAGGTCATCATGTGCCAGGTTCCATCGACCGGCCGCCAGTATCCCGGTGCCTCCCAGCCCTCGCCCTGCACCGCCGCCCAGCCATCAGACAGCCACAGCGACGGCGTCGCATAGCCGCCGGCCTCGATGAAGGCGATCCACTGTGCATTGGTCACCAGATGGCGGGCCATGCGCATGGTCGGGATCAGCGTGTCATGCCGCGGCAATTCATTGTCGTAACAGAAGCCCGCATTGTCGTGGCCGATCGGCTGAATACCCGACGGCACGTCGGCGAAATCATTGACCTCACGCGGCCCCGTCGCGCCGCGCGGCATGCGCCAGGCGGGATCGTATTCGGGGTTGGTCGGGTTCTGCGCAAAGGCATGCAGAATATCGGTGAGCAGCAACTCCTGGTGCTGCTGCTCGTGATTGAGACCGATCTCGAGAATTTCGAAAAAGCGCGGCGCAACGTCCTCCGGCACGGCCTCGATCAGCTTCTCGACCGCGGCATCGACATGCGCGCGATAGCGCGTGACCTCTTCGCTGTTCGGCCGCGTGATCAGACCGCGCTGCGGCCGCGCATGACGCGGGCCGGCGGCGACATAGTAGGAATTGAACAGAAAGGGAAAGCGCTCGTCGAACAGCACATAGGACTTGTCGTATTCCCGCACGAGGAACGTCTCGAAAAACCACGTCACATGCGCGCGATGCCACTTGGTCGGCGAGGCATCCGCCATCGACTGCACGATCTGGTCTTCAGGCGACAGGAAGGAAGCCCGACGCTCGGTCTCGGCGCGCACGGCACGGTAAGCCGCAAGCCAGACCGCACGCTTGCCGTCGACCGGCTGATCTCGAAGCTGAGCGCCGGGGACCGACGACATCGCAGTGTTGGCCATGAATGGCCTCCGTAAACGCTCTCAATAGGACAACTGCCCCCGGCGGGGCCAACCATTAGCTATTTACGGTTGGCGGCGGCAATTGTTCCATTGTCCGAAGGCGCAGACAACCGTCAGACTTCGCATTTGCAAGGACCGCCGAGCGTGCTGTGGACGCCTTGCATCCTGTGCCTTGATGCCCCAGGCGGAGCTGGAATTCCGTCGCTCGAGCAAGGCGATAGCCGTCGATTGAAACCTTGCCGGGCCGTCTCTATAAGGGCGCATTGGGGGTCTGATGCGCAGCGACGGCAAGTCCGACCGGGCGATCTAGCGCTCGACCGCGATGCGCGCGCCGATTTGGCGCGACAGCGTCGCGCTAACGGGAGATGCCGGATATGACGTTCGATATTGCCGCCTTCTACAAGGCCGAATTCGCCGAACAACGCTCGGTGGCGCAGGCGACCGAAGCCGCGCTCGGCACGGCCTTCGCCGACCTGCTCGCCGCCTGCATCACATCGATCCGGGGCGGCGGCAAGATCATGCTGTTCGGCAACGGCGGCAGCGCCGCCGACGCCCAGCATCTCGCGACCGAGCTGACCGTCCGCTACAAGAAGGACCGCCCGGCCATCGCCGCCATCGCGCTGACCACCGACACATCGGTGCTCACCGCGGCCGGCAACGATTTCGGCTTCGACCACATCTTCGCGCGACAGATCGAGGCGCTGGGCCGCCCCGGCGATATCGCCCTCGGCATCTCGACCTCAGGCAAGAGCCCCAATGTCACACTGGCACTGAAGCAAGCCGGGAAGATGGGCCTTGTCACGGCTGCTCTCACCGGTAAGGGCGGCGGCGAACTGAAGGGCGTTGCCAAACATCTCCTGGTGGTGCCATCCGACACCACCGCTCGCATTCAGGAGATGCACATCACGCTCGGGCAGATGCTGTGCGGCGCGATCGAGATCGAACTGGGCTTCGCCAAGCCGTGACACGCTGGCAGTCATACCGCGCCAGCCTGCCAACGCAGGCTGACTGGATCGTGGTCGCGCTGGCGGCGTCGGTACCCTGGTCGACCTCGATCACCGGCATTCTTATCGCGCTATGGCTGGTTGCGATTTTACCGACATTGACCCCTGAAGATTACCGCCGCGCCTATTGGCGGCCGGCCGGCGTCACAATCCTCGCCCTCATCGCGCTGGCCGCGCTTGGCATGCTGTGGGCCGACGTGTCATGGCCCGAGCGGTTCGACGGCTTCGACTCGTATCTGCGTTTGCTCTGCATTCCACTGCTGTTTGCCCAGTTCAGCCGCTCCGAGCATGCCGGCCGGGTCATGATCGGCTTTTCGATATCGTGCGCGGTGCTGCTCGCCCTGTCGTGGCTCAGCTTTTTTGGGCTTCCCCTGCCGCCGCCTTTGAAGCCGGATGGTATCCCGGTGAAAGACTACATCGCGCAGAGCGCCGTGCTGACCGTGGCGCTGCTGTTCTTCGTGCGCCTGGGCGTGGATGCCTGGGCCGCCGGGCGCCGCACCGTGGCGATCGCGCTCGTTGTGCTGACGGCCCTATGCGTCATCAACATCTTCTACATCGCCACCAGTAGGACCGCGTTGGTGGTGACGACGCTGCTGCTGGTCGTATTCGGCTTCCGCCAGTTCGGCTGGCGCGGCGCAGCGGCGATGGCCGCGGCTTTCGTCATTCTGATCGCCGCCGCCTGGCCGACCGCAGACTTCCTGCGGACGCGAGTGGTCGGGTTCGTCCATGAAGTGCAGAGCTTTACCCCGGATGGCGAGGCGACGCCGGCCGGCGAGCGTCTGGAGTTCTGGCGCAAGTCCGTTTCGTTCATTGCGGCCGCCCCCATCCTCGGGCATGGGACGGGGTCTATTCGCGCCCAGTTCCAGAAGGCCGCGGAAGGGCAAACGGGAATGGCCGCAACAGTCGCGGCCAATCCGCATAATCAGATGTTCGCTGTCGGCATTCAGATCGGCTTTGTCGGCATCGCGATCCTGATCGCGATGTGGCTGTCCCACCTCGCCTTGTTTGGTTCGCGCAGTATCGCGGGCTGGATGGGCCTCGCGATCGTGCTGCAGAACATCGCCGGCTCGATGTTTAACTCCCACCTGTTTGATTTCACGCAGGGCTGGCTTTACGTCATCGGCGTCGGCGTCGCCGGGGGCGCCGTTATCAAGGAAGCAAACATCGCCGGGCGCAATTCCGCACCGATTAGATCACATTCTGCCGTTCCAGCTCCCGAATAACCTGCCGGGCGAGCTCCACGGCGGAGTGCTCCTCGGCCCTCAGGTGCAGCTCCGGCGATTCCGGAACGTCATAGGGCTGATCGACACCTGTGAAATTCTTGATCTCACCGGCCAGCGCCCTCCGGTAAAGTCCCTTCGGGTCGCGCGCGATGCACGCTTCCAGCGAGGCATCGACAAAGACCTCGAAAAATTCGCCTGGCTCCAGCAATTCGCGCACCATTTGCCGTTCCGAGCGAAACGGCGAAATGAGCGAACAGAGCACGATGAGGCCGGCTTCCGCCATCAGCTTGGCGACTTCGCCGATGCGCCGAATGTTCTCGACTCGATCGGCTTCTGTGAACCCGAGGTCGCGGTTAAGGCCATGCCGAACATTGTCGCCGTCGAGCAGCGAGGTATGCACGTCTCGCGCGTGCAACTCGACCTCAACGAGATTGGCAATGGTCGACTTGCCCGCGCCGGACAGCCCCGTAAACCACAGCACCGCCGGCTTGTGACTGTTGAGCTGCGACCGCCTCGCCTTGGTCATCGTGACGGCCTGGCGGTGAATATTGTGGGCGCGGCGCAGCGGGAAATCGATCATGCCCGCCGCGACGGTCTCGTTGGACACCCGGTCGATTAGGATGAACGCGCCAGTATTCCGGTTGTCGGCGTAGGCATCGAAAACAACCGGCCGGCTGGTCGAGACATTACAGACGCCGATTTCATTCAGCGCCAGGGTCTTGGCAGCGAGTTTGGCAAGACTCTCGGTGTCGATGCGATTCTTGAGCTCCGTGACGGTCGCCACCTCGGTGCCGTGATTGAGCTTCATCAGATACGAACGCCCCGGCAGCAACCGCTCCACCGACATCCATACAAGGTGCGCCACAAATTGATCGGCGGACTGCGGCCGCGCGCGCATAGCCGCGATCATATCGCCGCGCGCGATGTCGATTTCATCGGCAAGCGTTACTGTAACCGCGTCACCGACTTCGGCTCGGTCGACCTCGCCAGCTGGCGACAGGACGGATCTTATCCTGCTCGTCTGTCCCGATGGCAGTATGGCGACCTCGTCGCCAACGCCGACGGAGCCACTGACGACAGTACCCGAGAAGCCGCGAAAATCGGGATTGGGCCGGTTGACCCATTGCACCGGCAGGCGGAAGGCCCTGGCCGCGCTATCGTCTTCGATGTCCACGGTTTCGAGAAACTCCAGCAGCGAGGGGCCGCTGAACCAGGGCGTATTCTGGCTACGCGCCGACAGATTGTCGCCATGGCGCGCCGATATCGGGATCGCCCGCACTTGCTTGAAGCCAAGCGATGCAGCGAAGACCGCGAATTCGGCGGCAATCTTGTCAAAGACGTTCTGGGAATAGTTGACGAGGTCAATCTTGTTGACCGCGAGCACGGCGTGCCGGATGCCGAGCATACTGACGATGATGGCATGCCTCCGCGTCTGCATAAGCAGGCCCTTGCGTGCATCCACCAGAATGACTGCGAGATCGCAGTTGGAGGCGCCGGTCGCCATATTGCGGGTATACTGCTCGTGGCCAGGCGTGTCGGCGACGACGAAAGCGCGGCGTGGTGTTGCGAAATATCGATAGGCGACGTCGATGGTAATGCCCTGTTCGCGCTCGGCCTCAAGGCCATCAAGCAAAAGAGCAAAGTCGATATCGCCGGTCGTGCCGTGCTTTTGTGAATCCCGCGCCAGCGCCGCAAGATGATCGTCGAAAATCAGGTTTTGTTCGTACAGCAGCCGGCCGATAAGCGTCGATTTGCCGTCGTCGACCGAGCCGCAAGTCAGGAAACGCAGCGCCGGCCGCGAAGGCACACTACCGGCTGCGATGTCCAGTGCGGCCTTCATCAGAAATAGCCCTCGCGCTTCTTTTTTTCCATCGAACCGCTGTCGTCGTGGTCGATGAGACGCCCCTGCCGTTCCGAGCTCGACGACGAGCGCATCTCGTCGACGATAGCGTCGAGGCTGCCAGCCATCGAACGGATGGCACCGGTCAGCGGGTAGCAGCCGAGCGTGCGGAAGCGAACATGCTCCATTCGAGGCGCCTCGCCCGGCTTGAGTGGAAACCGCTCATCATCCACCACGATGAGCGTGCCCTCGCGCTCGACCACCGGGCGCAGCTTGGAGAAATAAAGAGGCACTACTGGAATATTCTCGGCGCGGATATAATTCCAGACGTCGATTTCGGTCCAGTTCGACAACGGAAACACGCGAAGCGATTCCCCCGGCTTGATGCGCGCGTTGAACAGACGCCACAGCTCAGGACGCTGTTTGCGCGGGTCCCAGCCATGCGACACCGTGCGGTGAGAGAAGATGCGCTCCTTGGCCCGGCTCTTCTCTTCATCGCGGCGGGCGCCGCCGAAGGCCAGATCGAACTTCCACTTGTCGAGGGCCTGTCGCAGCCCCTCGGTTTTCATGACCTGCGTGTGAACCGCCGACCCGGACACGATCGGCGACACGCCACGCCCAAGGCCCTCCTCGTTCACATGGACGAGCAGGTCCATGCCGAGACGCGCCGCGGTTTCGTCGCGGAAGGCGATCATCTCGCGGAATTTCCAGGTCGTATCGACATGCAGCAAAGGGAACGGCGGCCTGCCGGGCGCAAATGCTTTCTGCGCGAGGTGCAGCATCGCGCCGGAATCCTTGCCGATGGAATAGAGCATCACCGGATTGCCCGACTCGGCGACCGCTTCGCGAATGATCTCGATCGCCTCGGCCTCGAGGCGACGCAGGCCGACGTTGTGCTGGCGCCACGTCATGCCGGCCATCGACAGTCGGGAGGCGGCAGAATTTTACGCATCCTCGCCTCGCTCAAAGCCGCCACAGATCGACGCCGTCGGGGCATCGGCTTCGGTCGAGCCGCGATTTGACATCGACGACCGCTCCCTTCCCGTCCTTGAGCAGGCGCGCCACCAGGGTCCATCCTTCGCGCACATAGTCGTCGTGCGCCACCGCAAAGATAACGGCGTCGGCGGGCTTCAGCTTGTCCATCGGCGTCAGTTCGATGTCGTATTCGTGCCGAATCTCTTCGGCCGAAGCCATTGGATCGTGCACCTGATAGCGCACGCCGAAGCGGTCAAGCTCACGGATGATATCGATCACCTTCGAATTGCGGATATCGGGCACGTTTTCCTTGAAGGTCATGCCCAACACCGTGACCAGCGCAGGGGTACGATTTTGCCGGATCAGCATGCGCACGCATTCCTGCGCGATACGGGCCCCGACACCGTCATTGATCCGCCGGCCGGCGAGAATGATCGCCGGATTATAACCGGCTTTCTCGGCGCGGTGCGTCAGATAATAGGGATCGACGCCGATGCAGTGCCCCCCGACCAGGCCAGGCTGGTAGTTGAGGAAATTCCACTTGGTCGCCGCCGCGGCGAGGACGTCCGCAGTATCGATGTCGAGCACCTGAAAGATCGCCGACAATTCGTTCATGAAGGCGATGTTGAGATCACGCTGGGTGTTCTCGATGACCTTGGCGGCTTCGGCAACCTTGATCGACGGCGCGCGGTGGATGCCCGCCGTAACCACCGAGCCGTAGACATTGGCAACGATGTCCAGTGCGTCCGGTGTCTGCGCCGACACGACCTTGGTGATGGTCTCAAAGCGATGCTTCTTGTCGCCGGGGTTGATGCGCTCCGGTGAGTAGCCGATCCAGAAATCCTGTCCGGCCCTGAGACCCGAACCGGCTTCAAGCACCGGAAGGCAATCTTCCTCGCAAGCGCCGGGATAAACCGTAGACTCGTAAACGACGATGTCCCCGCGCTTGAGATACTTGGCAACGGTCCGCGATGCCGACAGCATGGCGCCGAGGTCGGGCCGCCGCGCCTCATCGATCGGCGTCGGGACGGTGACGATGAAGAAATCCGCCTTGGCCAATGCCGAGTCATCAGCGCTGAAAATCAGGTTGGGATGCCGCAGATCCGCAGCATCGACCTCGAGCGTCCGGTCGCGGCCGGATTGAAGTTCGGCAATCCGGCCAGCATTGACGTCAAATCCGACCACCGAAACGCCAGCGCGGGCAAACGCGGCCGCAACCGGCAGCCCCACATATCCAAGGCCGATGACGGCAATTATCCGATTGTGACCGAGCATCTTCCCCGAAATTCCAATATCACGCGAACAGGCAGAATTTGATACAGGCGGCGCCCCTGCCGTGTCGATATCCTACTCTATGCACCGCCTTGGCCCAATTCCAAGACCGGATATGGAGACAGTGAAGCCCCGCCCCGCCTCCCAGGAAGGGCCAACTCGCCAGCCGCCAAAGGACTAAATCCGCGCTTGCCTGCCGAGCGTGGCGGAATGCTATGTGGGCACCACCCGTTCGAATCGAACCGATCGAAAAGCCGATTCCCTCATGCTGGATGCGACAATCATCATACCGGTCTTCAACCGGCAGGCGCTGTGCGAACGGGCACTGCACAGCGTCGTGGCGCAGGACGTTGGCAATGCCGAGATCATCGTCGTTGACGATTGCTCTCAGCCGGCCTTCGAACTGCCGGCCGGCCTTTCCGGTCATGGCATTCGCGTCGTCCGTCACGAGAAAAACCTGGGCGCCGCGGCAGCGCGCAATACCGGGATTGAGGCCGCGCAAGGCGAGTGGCTGCTGTTCCTCGATTCCGACGACTACTGGCTCGCGGACACGCTCGCCCCCCGTCTGAAGATGGCGCAGCAGACCTACGCGACGAGCCGCTCCGGCCTCACCGCCTATGTCGCGGGCTTTGTCCTGGAGAACAAGTCCATTGGACGCCACGACACCCGCATGCCCCGCGCCAGTGATGATCCCCTGGACTTCGCCAGCGGCTGCTGGTTTTCGCCGGGTTCGACCTTGCTGCTGCGCCGGGAGGCCTTTGCGAAGGTCGGGCCCTACGACACCGAGCTCGCGCGCCTCGAAGACCTGGACTGGTTCCTGCGCTTGGCGCTGGCCGGCGGCCGGTTGGAGCGATGGTCGCATGTTGCCGCCATAATCGAGCTCGGCGGCAAACCGCGCCGCGATACTCTTGAACAGGCCGCGCAGCGACTGCTGGCCAAATACGCCGCGTCTGGAAGTCCGAACCGGCTGGCGGCGCCCTTCGTTCGACGGCTGAAGGCCTATCTGGATGTCGAACGCGCATCCATCGCCGCCGCTAATCACGCGTGGATATCGGTACTGTTCTATTTCGCCCGCTCGTGGCTGCGCGTTCCGCGCACGACGCTGCATCTCAAGCGCTTCTGGGATTGAGCGCCTCACTTCGAGCGCGCGAGCGCGTTCTGAAGCTTTCTCAGCCGCCGCCGCAGCCCGGGTGAAGCCAGCGGGCGAATATACGACCACAGCCCGCGCCCGACGATGCGTGCGGCAAGCCGCGGCGTTACCCATTGACGCCCGAGAGGGCTCGCCAGCAGCCAGTACAGCGTCCTCAACCGATATTCCGGGATCAACGCGGCATCCTGAAACCGCTTGATGACATCGGCATAGGCGGGGGTCGCAAACCGGCCAAGCACCTTCATCAACATCGGCCGCTGCGCGCTAGAATCGCGCAAGCTCTGTGCCGAGTATGAATCGCCGCGTACCGTCAGGAATGTAAGCGATTGCGGCAGATAACAGGCGCCGTGGCGGCACGCCAGAACATGGACCAGGAACCAGTCCGACATCCAATGCAGGTCGGGGTCGAACCCTCCGGCCTGGCGGAAGGCGGAGGCACGAAACAAACCCGTATTCGAAGAAATGTGAAAGTAATTGCGTCCGAACAAAGCGACGAGCGCGTCCGGTGGGTAGAACGTCGGCTTGTCGGTCAAATGCAGCGGGTAGTGAATCTTGGTCCCGTCCTTCTCGTAGAACTCCGTGGGGTCCGAAAAACTCAAACCGGCCTCGGGATGCCGGTTCATCTGCGTGACGCAACATTCGAAGAAATTCGGCGCCACGAAATCGTCGGCGGCCGCGCAGCAAATAAATTCGCCCTCCGCCACCTCAAGTGCCCGCACGACCGCATGATTGACCCCGGCGTTCTCCGCCAGAAAGATGGAGCGCACACGCGGGTCACGCCTGCTGTATTCCGCAATCACGTCGCGACTATTGTCCGTCGAGGCGTCGTCAACGACGATGATTTCGAGATCGGCCCAAGTCTGAGCCAGTATCGCATCGAGCGCACGCGGCAGATAGTGCGCGTGATTGTAGTTGGGCATCAGAACGGAAACGAGGCCGGTCCTGGACAAACGTCTCTCCTGCGCATGAATCCGGCGCAATCAAACCGAATTAAGGGTCTTACTCAAGCCGCACCGTGGCCGGCGCCGGCAATTTGGCGACACGCAGGCCTCGGGTCCGATGCCGTCAACCGGTCTCGAATGTGGCAACGCCCAGCGAGACATGCTCCAGCCCGGCGGCGCGACAGGCGGCCTGGTCGAGGCACTTGTAGGGGTCGATGACGATCCTGCCGCGCAGATGCCTCGCGATGTCAGCCGGCGCCAGCGCCTTGAACTGCGGCCAGGGTGTTACGATGACGAGGGCTTCGGCACCGTCGCATGCCTCGAGTGCGCTCGATGTGCCGGTGAGCCGCGGATGCCATTCCGGCTTCGGCGCAACCACGGGATCAAAGGCCCGCACCCGCGCTTGCGGGATCGCCGCCAACAGCGCCAGCGACGGCGAGTTCTTGGTCGAGTGCGTGTTTTCCTTGTAGGCGAGGCCAAGCACCGCCAGCGTCGCATCCGGTGCGCCATTCAGCACACGGTTGCGCAAGGTGCGCAGCACCCAGTCACGGCGGTAGCGGCTGTTGTGTTGCCAGGCGCGAACAACGCCGACATCGGTGCTGTACTGTTCTCCCAGCCGAACGATGGTCGCCAGATCGCGCTCCAGATTGCCGCCGGCGATGCCGAGGCCGGGCGCCAGGTACGAATACTGGCCGATACGACGATCGAGCTTCAGCGCCGGCACGATTTCCGTCCAGTCGGCGCCGATATTCTCGCAGATTTCGGCAAGCGTATTGGCGGTGGACACCGAGGCGACCAGGCAGCAGTTGATCGCGATCTTGGTGAGTTCGGCGCTTTCGAAGCGCATCGGCAGGATCGGACAGCCGAAAGCCTTGAGGAATGTGTCGAAGGCCGGCGGCAATGGCTGGCCTGGCTCCGCCACGCCAACGATGTACCGCTCCGGCTGGGTCACGCGCTCGACGGCGCGGCCGAACACCAGGGTTTCGACCTGGTAGTACAGCAGACGTCCTGGCCGCTGCCGCGCCCGGGTAAAGCCTGGCGGGACCTGGCTCAGCACCACGACGACGGCGTCCGGCCTGGTATTGGCCAGCACCAGTTCGAGAAGCCGATCGAGACCGGCCAGATCGCTCGTTCCGCTGTCGTCGGTCGGTACATCGGGCGCGACATACACCAGATCGCAAGCCTTCAGACCGGCGGCATCGGCCGTGAAGCTGATGCGCGCACGGTTATCGCGCAGCATGTCGTCGAGATCCGGCTCGACCACCGGCAGTTGCCCGGCGGTGAGCCGCTCGACCAGCGCAGCGTCGGCATCGAAGCACACCATGTCGAAGCCCTTGCTCGCCCCGCCAATGGCCGAGCAGAGGCCGAGATGGGTCATGCCGGCGTAACCGACCGTTGGTTTGTTCATTGTGCGCTCGCGACCTTGACTGCGGTGGCCGACAGCTGCCCGAGCACACGCAGCAGCCAGCGATCGTTCGAGAGATCGGCCGGCGCGCCCTCGGCGATCAGGCGTTTGAAGTGGTCGTACTCGAGGGCCCAGGTCGGGTCGTCCTCGACCAGGGTCACATCCTGCTCGGGCGGACGGCCACTTGGCAGGACACGGCGACGGTGGGTGAAAGTGGTCGGTCCCCACTTGCACAGCGAGGCGATATGCGCCGTGCCGTTCTCGGCAAAGATGTCGCAGGTGAAGTGATTGCGCCAGGACAGCAGCGTCATTTCCAGTTCGACGCGCGGGCTGCCGGCCTCGGAGCCGATCACGACATGATCCGGCGCCCGGTTCTCAAAGCTGTTCGCCGAAACCACGCGAAAATCATCGCTGATATCCCCGAACCAGAAGCGCGACGTGTCGAGCAGATGCGAGCCGAGATCCGGCAGCACACCGGCGCCCTGATCGCGCCAGGCCGAATTGCGCACCAGACGGGCCGTGCCGTTGCCGTAGAACATACGGCACCGATAGATGCGGCCAAGCTCGCCGGACTGCACCAGATCGCGCATCCGCACATAGTGCGGCTCGAAGCGGTGGTTGTAAGCCGTGTAGCAGATCGCGCGATTAGCCCGCGCGATGGCCTCGAGTTCGGCGAGATCGGCGTCGCTTTCGGCGTGAAGCGGCTTCTCGACAAGCACGTGCTTGCCGTTGCCGAGCAGGAATTTCAGAATCTCGACCTTCGGCTCGTCGGGAATACAGGCCAGCACGGCGTCATAGGCGCTGAGCGGCACATCGCGGATATCGCGCCAGTTGGCTTCCGGCGAAACGGGATCGACAATGCCGGCCGCCTCGCCGCCGGCGATCCGGTGCCGCTTCTTGCCTTGAACGCCATATCCGACAACGAGCATGCGCATCGTATGACGGGCTCACGCGTAGTTGGCGAAGCGTTCAAATCGCTCGAGCTTGTCGATGACATCCTTCGGCCGAACCGGCACGTTGCCTTCGTGTTCGCATTCGACCGCGGCGGCCAGCGATCCGAGCACGGATGCAATTACGCTGCTACCCGTCGAAAACAGCGACAGCGTGGCGTATGCCAGAAGCGCATCGCCGGACCCCACGGCATCGACGATCTTTTCAGCAAAGGTATCCACGGCGAAGAACGACCTTACGTCCTGATCGCCTTCCGGAATCGAACGGAAGGTCATCAGGCCACGCTCGCCGAGCTTCAGCATCAGCGTCTTGCAATGCGACTGCTTGTACAGCTCGAGTCCGAGCGGGCGCACTACCGAATCCTGGTCGCCGAGCGCGAAACGCGCTTCGCGCTCGTTCGGGGTGATCAGGTCGAAGCCCTGGAATTCGAGAATATTGCCCCAACGCGACGCAACCTGGCTATCGGCGACGCGGAACGCGTTTTTCGGAATCGCCGCGGTCAAACCGGGAATGGTGTCGCGGTTGAACATGCCATGCCGGAAGTCGGAAAACACGACGATGTCGACCGGCGTTTCCTCGATCTGCGATTTCAGCGTCTCGGCCACCCGCTCCGAGATCGAACGGTTGTCGAGCGTATCGACCTTCAAAAGGTTATAGCCACCAGCGATGATCGCATTCTTGTTCGTGGTCGGCCGCGTCGGATCGATGACCGGAATGCATTCGACGCCGGCTTCCTTGAGATCATCGAGAGCGAACTCGGCGAGCTTGTCGTTGCCCAGCACCGTCGAATAAGTCACCTTGGCGCCTGCCGCCCGCAAATGCTTGGCGACGATGCCCGCGCCGCCGACGAAATCCTTCCGGTTTTCGAAGCGTACGCTCATCGTCGGCGTCTTAGTCATGCCGCCGATCAACACCGTATGCGTGTAGCTGTCGACGATCGTGTCGCCGATAACGTGAACGCGGATGTCCTTGAGCTTATTGACCGCCTCCTTCAGCGATTCGAAATTGAGCTTCTCGGCCTGCAGCAGAGAGAGCAGCTTTTCGGTCGCGATGGACGGCGGCTCCGTCTCGATGATGTTCGAGGAGGAATAAACGATGTCGCCGGGAGTGAAGAGTATCTCGCCGCCGTAAGACTCGACCGCCGTCTTTTCTTCGGCGGTGCGGGGCGGCAGACCGCCGCGCGTATATTCGTAGCCTTTGGCGAAATAGTCCGGCTTGATGGCCTTGATGTTCTCGATCGGCGTCGGCATGCGGTCGATGACCACGAAGTCCACGACTTCAAGTGCCGCCAGATTGAACGCGCGCAACTCCTGTGGCACGAACGGCCGGAAATTTGCCTTCGCGATGTGGGCATCGGCGGTGAGGCTCGCCACCAGGAGATCGCCCTTACTCTTTGCATAAAGCAGATGCCGCACGTGACCGGGGTGCACGATGTCGAAGGTGCCGTGGCACATCACGACTTTCTTGGCGCGCGGCCTGTCGCCGATCAGCTTCGCGATCTCTTCCGCGGTCTTGATCTTGTGGCTGACGAGAGCCTTGCTGGCATCATCCATCATTGTTTGCCCCCGGCGGAAAGTGCGTTGAACCACCCCGCCGTTGCTTGCGCGATTGACGACGGCTCCCACAGCGGAGCATCGCGCCAGTATTCAATGTTCTCGACAACCCTCGCCACGCCCTGCTCGAAGCTGACGGAAGGCTCCCAGCCAAGGTCGCGGCGGATTTTCGTGATATCTGCGTAAGTGCAGTCGGGCTCGCCCGGGCGCTTGGGAATGTGCACCACGGGCCCGCCCAGCAATTCAACCAGACGATTGACCGACTGGGGATTGCCCGCACCGAGGTTCCAAACCTCCCCGCTCTTCTCCGTCTCGGCCGCGCGCAGGAACGCTGCCGCGATGTCCGTGACGTAGAGAAAATCGCGGGTCTGACTGCCGTCGCCCACTACGGTGAAAGGCTTGTTGGCCAGCTTTTGCTTCAGAAAAACGCCGAACACAGCGCCATAGGCGCCCGATGTGCGCGAGCGCGTGCCGTAGGCGTTGAAGATGCGGACCGAGTTGACCGGGAGCTTGTAGACCTTGTGCCAGTGGAAGGTCGCCAGCTCGCCCTGATACTTGCTCAGCGCGTAGGGATATTCGGTATGGATCGGGTGGTCTTCGCGCGTCGGGGTGGAAGCCAGCCCGTAACATGATGACGACGCCGCATAGACGAACTTCTTGACGCCCTTGCCGCCATTGGCAGCGCGGGAGCACTCCAGCATATGCACGGTGCCCTGGACGTTGGCCGACATATATTCCATCGGCCGCTCGATCGACGGCACGATGTCGCCGATGCCGGCAAAGTGGATGACATAGTCGACGCCGTCGAACAGCGGGTTGCCGGGCTGGTAATCGCGGATGTCCGACGCGGCGAAGGTAAAGTCCGGATTGTCGGCATGATGGGCGATGTTCGCCTCGCGGCCACCGATCAGATTGTCGATGACCCTGACCTTGAACCCGCGCTGGATCAACAGATCCACCATGTGGCTGCCGATAAACCCGGCGCCACCGGTCACGATCGCAACTGGCTTGGTGCTCATTTCGCGCCGATTTTCTTCATCGTCCGGACGTTGTAGTACCAATCCTCGTCAAAGCTCGCCGGCAGCAGGTGATTCCGGAAGGCGCGCGTCAGATCACGCACCGCATCCTCGATCGTCCGCTTCGGCTTGAAGCCGAGCACGCGGGTGACCTTGTCGGAATTGACGTGATAGGAGCGGTTGTCGTTCGACGGCGTGGTCACGATGTTGATAGGGCCGCGCTCGGGCAATTCCTCTTCGACCACCTTCTTCGCCATCTCGGCGATATTGGCGATCGAGTGATTCTGGAAGCCGATGTTGAAGATTTCGCGATGAATCTTCTCGTGCGGCGCCTCGAGCATCAGCTCATAGGCATCGACCATGTCTTCGATATGGAGGTTGGGTCGCATCTGCGCGCCGCCGAACACCGTAATGGTGCCCTTGTTGACCGCGTGATTGGTGAGGATGTTCACCGACAGATCGAGGCGGGTGCGCGGGCTGTAGCCGCAGATCGTCGCCGGACGGATCACCGTGGTGGTGAAGTCATCGGAGTTGTACTTCCACAGCAGCGGTTCGCACATGCCCTTGTACTTGTTGTACAGGGTGAGCGGAACCAGCGGATGTTCTTCGGTAACGTTCGGCGAATCGCTGACGCCGTAAACCGAGCTCGACGAGGCGTAGACAAAACGCTTCACGCCGGCGTTCTTGCAGGCGAGCACCATCGGCTCGAAGCAGTCGTAGTTGATGGTCTTGGACAGGTTCTCGTCGAGCTCGAAACTGGCGTCGTTCGAGATGCAGGCAAGGTGCAGAACCGCGTCGTGGCCCTGGACCGCTTCCGAGAGCTTGGCGATGTCGCGGATGTCGCCCTGGACCACACGGAGATTCGGATCGTTCGGAAACCGGGCGCCGAAGAACAGCGTGTCGTAGACCGTGACCTTGTAGCCGCGTGCCAGAAGGCGCGGCGTCAGAACATGGCCGACGTACCCGGCGCCGCCGGTAATGAAAACCTTCTCGAACAAGACACGATCTCCAGGATTTACCGTTGTTGGCGCGGGTTTTAGCCCCCGGCCCGGACCTTGGCAATCGCCAGCCCCGCCGGAAACCGGGCGGCGCTAGCCCTGTATCTTAAAGCCGGCTGCCTGGGCATCGTTGTAAAACATTTTCACGGTTTCTAACGAATAGGCATCCTGATCCTTCCCAATGAGGGACAGTTTCTTGAGGATGTCGTTCGTCACGGTGATGATACCGCACCCGACTTCGTCCGCCTGGATGACATTGAGCAATTCGCGCGGGCTCGCCCACAACAGCTCCGCCTTCGGCCGCGACGCCTGCAGGAGCTTCGCCGCCTTGGTCATGAGCGGCACGGGGTCGATGCCCGAATCGGCGATACGGCCGGCGAATACCGAAACGATTGCCGGGACATCGGAATTGAGCGCGGCGACAATCTTCTCAACCTGATCGAGTGTGAAAACCGCGGTGACGTTGACCTGGACCCCACGATTGGCCAGCCGGGAAATCAAGGGCCCGGTAAAGACGCCCTTGGTGTTGGTGACAGGAATCTTGATGTTCACATTGGAGCCCCAGGAGGCAATCTTGAGCGCCTGGGCTTCCATTTCGTCGAACTCGTCGGCGAACACTTCGAACGAGACCGGACGATCCGGAATCGCCGCAAGAACCTTGTGGGCGAAGTCGGCGTAATCCGTCACGCCGGCCTGTTTCATCAGGGTCGGATTGGTCGTGAAACCCTTGACGACCGGATTGGTATAGAGGGTCTTCATGCTCTGAAGATCGGCACCGTCGGCGAAAATCTTGATCTTCAAAGAGGCAACACTCGTCATCGCGACCACTTCCTTCTCGTTTCCTCGCGCGTCTCTGCCTCGGTCGGCGGACCGGATCGACGCCGGCTAGTTCGACTTGGGCAGCGCCGCCAAAATCAACGGAACCGCTTCGACCAGCGATCCGACGATGAAGTCGGGCCGGTACGGACGCTTTTCCTGCGGATACTTGTAGTCCACGAATATCGTCTGACAGCCCACCGCTGCGCCCGCGTCGATGTCCCGCCAACGATCGCCAACCATCCAACTTTGCGACAGGTCGATGTCGTACTTCCCAGCGGAACGCAATAGCATTCCTGGCCTCGGCTTACGACAGTCGCAATTATCCCCTTCCGCGTGAAAACAGACCTCGATATCGTCCACCGGAACCTGGCGGCGCATGATATCGTGCATTTGGTCGAGCACGGCGGCGGTTTGCAGGCCGGCCCCGACGTCCGGCTGATTAGTCGCGACGATGATCATCAACCCCGCATTGCGCAGCTGGCCAACGGCTTCTGGAACCCCGGGCAGGATTTCGAAATCCTCCAGCGCCACCGGTGCATATCCCCGCCCATCGCGGTCGATATTGCGATTAATCACGCCGTCACGGTCGAGAAAGACTGCCCGTCGCATATGCATCCTTGCCCGGCCGGTTCTGTCGCGACACCGAATAAACAAACGCCCCACGGGCTTGGGCGGCCCATCGCGGATAAGTTGCAAAAATCGGCGGCGTTCGGCAACGATTTATCAGCCGCGCGAAGGGCCGTCCAGTACGCGGGACACGCCGCGCTGTCGGGCGCCGCCGGCCAGATATGGCTTGCTACGGCCTGCGCCCCCCTATATTTCAACGCTCTTTCCAGGTCCGGAGGCTCGCTGTCGATGTCGCATGCTGAAACCTACCTGAAAGAAGTCGTCGAAACGGCTCAAAAGCTGTCGGTGGCCGACATCGAGACTTTGTGCGACGAACTCGTCGCCCTCCGCGAGCGCGACGGACGGCTTTTCTTCCTCGGTGTCGGCGGCAGCGCCGGCAATTGCGGCCATGCCGTCAATGACTTCCGGAAGCTGTGCGGTATCGAGACCTACGCGCCGACGGACAACGTGTCGGAACTTACCGCCCGGACCAATGACGAAGGCTGGCACACGGTGTTTTCCGAGTGGCTGAAGGTCAGCCGGGCCAATGCCAAGGATGCAATTTTCATTTTCTCGGTCGGCGGCGGCAACCTGGAGAAGAATGTGAGCCCCAATCTCGTGGCGGCCATCCAGGAAGCCAAGACCCGCAACATGAAGGTATTCGGCATTGTCGGCCGCGACGGCGGCTACACCAAAAAGGCCGGCGACGTGGTGGTCATCGTGCCAACCACCCATGATGGACGCGTGACTCCGCACGCCGAGGAGTTTCAGGGCGTGGTATGGCATTGCCTCGTGTCGCATCCGAAGCTGCAGAAGAACGCCACCAAGTGGTAAGCTGACCGGCAGGCCTGGTCGCATCCCAAAACCGGCGCGGGCGTCATCGGGCCGCAGCAGCATCCACGCCGTGGGGCTGCCCGCCTGCTGTCCCGGGAGCATCAAGCCGCCCGAATTCCCCTGTTAGAACGGCACGGAATATGCCAAATCGGCGCCGTGACAGACGCAGCCGAAGGCATGGGCCGCTCACCGTCGGCAACTGGCCATTGGGCAATGCTCAACATCATACACAGCGCCAGGGCACCAGCCGCATTTCGGGAGATTGGAACTAGATGAGCTTCACGCTGACTTCGCATCGCGGCGCGAATCGAAATTTGGGACGTTTTATTCCATCGCCCCTCAAGCCCCTGCTCGCCGCGCCATTCGAGAACTGGCGCGCCTGGGTTGGCCTCGGCTGGACCGACGTCGTTCAGAACTACCGCCGAACCATGCTGGGGCCGTTCTGGATCACCATGAACCTCGTCATCTTCACGACAGCGATGACGCTCGTCTACGGCGCACTGTTCGGCGTCGCGGCCGCCGACTACGCTGGTTATGTGGTATGCGGCATGATGGCGTGGCTGTGGGCCTCCGCGCTCATTTCCGAAGTCGGGAATACGTTCATCACTTATTCTTCGTACATACGGAGCGTGCCGGTCGACAAAGCGATCTTCATCTGGGCGTCGGTGTTCAAGCTGCTGATCGTCTTTGCGCATAACATGATCATTTTTCCGGTCCTGCTCCTTTTCGGAATTATCAAGTTTTCGCCGCACACACTTTTCATCTTTCCTGCCATCGCCATTCTCTTCCTTCTCTCCGTCCCGATCACAGCGGTAACGTCGATCCTGTTCGCCCGCTATCGCGATTTGCCGCGCCTGATTGGCACGTCAACCGTCATCTTCATGATGCTTACGCCCATCTTCTGGAAACCGGACATGGTATCCGGCTGGCGCACGGCGGTCGTGTATCTCAATCCCATTCACTACGTGATCGAGTTCTTACGCAAGCCGCTCCTGGGCGAACCCATCGGCTCGCTGGAACTCGCCGTGGTGCTGGGAATGACGGCGGCCCTCTGGGTCATCGCCACGATCATCTACCGAAAGTACCAGGCTTATGTTGTCTTCTGGGTTTGATGAACAATGACTGACATTCGGATACGTCTCGACGATGTTCGTCTGAACATCCCCGTCTTCAGCCCAAATCAGCAGCGTCTGTTGCGCAAGCCGTTTACGTCGTCGAGTGTCGGCGGAACGATGATGCGCGACAAAGGCAAGATCTATGTCAACGCGCTGTCGGGCATATCGCTGGATCTTTCATCGGGGGAACACCTCGCCCTGATCGGACACAACGGCGCCGGCAAATCGACTCTGCTGCGATTGATAGCGGGCATCTATCCGCCCACGAGCGGCACCGTCCAGGTCGCCGGGTCGATCGGTTGCCTCTTCGAAGTCGGTCTGGGCGTCACGCCGGAAATGACCGGCTACGAGAGCATCAGAATACAGCATTTGATCCATGGCGATTACGGCACCGACTGGCGCGAAGTCGCCACGGAAATCGCCGAGTTCACCGATCTCGGAGAGTATCTAAACCTGCCGTTACGGACTTATTCGGCCGGCATGCGCGCACGCCTTATCGCCGCCATGGCGACGGCCTGGCCTCGCGACATCATGCTGATCGACGAAGGCATCGGCGCGGGCGACACGTCGTTCCAGGCCAAATTTGCCGCCCGACTCGAATCGTTCCTTCGCAAGGCCGGGCTTCTTGTCATTGCATCACATGCGACTGAACTGCTGAGACAGTACTGCACACGCGGGATCGTCCTCGAACATGGTCAAGTCAAAATGATAGGCAGTCTCGACGACGCCCTGGCCTATTACGACGGCAACAGGTCGTGACGAGAATTATGCCCGCAATTGCAGTTTACTGAACGCCATCGTACAACGCCTCTAAATTCGCGCTATCGGGGATAGTCATGTCTAAGCAGATCAATGCGTGGGATAAAATCCTTCCGAACCAGCCATTCAATTCGGATCTTTTTTCCGGTCCCGATCTGGCGCGCAGCCTTTATGAAACGATCTTGTGGAGCAGCGGCATTCGCGCGCCGCAGGAGAACTTCGAGATTGAGCGCACCGACCGGTTCACCATCGAGGAGATGGCGTCAAACGCGGTCGCATTGGGTTTCATTACGTGGCTGCTGCGCCTGACCCAGGCCAAGCGCGTTCTCGAGATCGGCACCTTTGTCGGCGTGTCGGCGATGTATTTCGCGCAATCCCTGCCGGATGACGGCCGCGTCGTCACCGTCGAGAAGTTCGACCACTTCGCCGCGATCGCCCGGCGCAATTTTGCGAAGAACGGCCTCGACAAGAAGATTCAGCTATTCGAAGGCGACGCCCATGAAGTGATGGCCGGCCTCGGCGGTCATGGCCCGTTCGACTTCGCATTTATCGACGGCAACAAGGAACGCTATGCGGATTACTTCCGCCTGGCCGAACCCATGATGTCGCCGCGCGGCATTATCGCCGTCGACGACGCCTTCTTTCATGGCGATGCCCTGCTGGAAAAGCCGCAGACCGAGAAGGGTCGCGGCGTGCGGGACACGCTCGAACTCTCCGCCAACGCGAAGGGCTGGAACCGGATCCTGCTCCCTCTTTCCAATGGACTGTTGTTGATGTTCAGACGATAGTCGCATTAAACCCATAAGGCTGAGAAAAAGGACGCAACGACATGATTGAAGATACGTTCTTTGAGAAGGGCTACGTGATCGTCGAAGACATTATCCCGATGCCGGCAATAACTCGTCTACAACAGTATCTTCAGAGCAATGTGGATTTCGCTTTAAGTGAAGTCTACAAAGAAGTTGGCGAATCTGATCGAAACATCCCCGCTCTGGTCAAACGCCTCGCCGATAAAGAAGGATTTGAGAAACTTAGTGCCGGTACAAAGAGCATACTCTCGGGTCACTTTCCCCTCAGCGTGCGCCTATCGGAAGAACTATGGGCCGTCCCGCGTGCGGCGTCATTTCGCAAGCTCATAGAAAAACTGGTCGGCAGTGCTGATTTGCGCATGCACATGCCGCCCGCCGCGCGTTTCGTGCTGCCCGGCAACGTTCATGCAGGCGTGCCAGCCCATCAGGACTATGTATACGGCAACCACATGTCCGATTTCATTACAGTATGGGTTCCCCTTGTTGACATAGACGACAAGTGCGGTGGTCTCGCGATATTTGAAGGAAGCCACCTGAAGCCTATTGCTATCGGTGATAGTGGCGGACCGTTTTGGCTCGAAGCAGTACCGACCAAGGCATATCGCCGCGTCGAATGCCCGATTAGGGCGGGTGGCGCAATTATCATGAATAAATACATTATCCACGAATCCATTGGCAATCGTGCCACCCATAGTCGCCTTAGTATCGACTACCGTTTCTTTGGGAAGGAAAGCACTTCCACCAAACATTTCCTTGATATGCAATCTTGGAAAGTCGTTGCGCCCGGCTCGGACGCCTCCCACTAAAGTGTGTAGCCATGAATAATAGCGATGCTTACAACCGCATTGGCGGCGACGTTCAGGTCGAGGAGGCACTCGTCAGCCACCTGGAGAAATTCAACATCGCTCCCTTGGATGCGGTAAAACTTTTTCCCGTCCTCGTTCGGCGACAATGGCTAAAGAGATTCCTTGCACACGCAGAACTTTTTCAACGCACGTTGGAAATTCCCGGACACATTGCAGAGCTGGGCGTTTTCCGCGGGAACGGATTGATGACCTGGGCTAATCTTCTCGAGTCATATTGTGTGGGGAACCGCACAAAGGTCGTGTATGGCTTCGACAATTGGCGTGGTTTCACGGAGCTTTCCCCACAGGATGGGCGACCGTCTCCGGAAGTGAAGAAATCCGTCGGCGGCTTCTCTCCTGAGCTCTTCAAGGAGGAGCTCCAGAGTGCAATTCAAGTATTTGACTCTGACCGCTTTATTCCTTGGAAGGCACGCGTAGAGCTGGTTGACGGTCAAATCGAAGAGACGGTTCCGAAATTTTTGGAAGAAAATCCAGACGTTCGGTTCTCGCTAGTCCATTTCGATTGCGATCTCTATAAGCCTACGAAAGTTGCGCTGGAAGCAATATGGCCCCGCGTGTCGCGCGGCGGCCTGGTTCTTTTCGACGAATACGCACTGCGGTTTTGGGCCGGAGAAACAAAAGCCGTCGACGAGTTCCTCGAAGATAAGCCAGGACTTCGCCCGCTTAGCCTCACATGGAACAATACTCCAGGCGCATATATCGTAAAGCCGTGAGTCGTACAGCAAGGACCTAACTCAGTGAAGGCACTGTTTACCACCGCTGTTTGGGGCCAAGACTACGTCGAACGATTTTTGAATTTTTCGCTGCGTACGCAGCTCACCGCCGGAAACCTCGGACAGTTTGATCGTAATTCACTATTTCTGCTCATCACAGATACGAAGAGCATGGAATACTTTAGATCTTCACCGATTTTCGAAAAGCTTGCTGATTTGGTCTCTGTTGAATTCGTCGACCTTGAGCAGTTCCGTGACGGCCTTACGAATAAATACTCAATCCTAACTGCCTGCCAAAATTATGCACTCGAACGCTCCGTCGAATACGATGCGATCTTCTTCGGATACGGAGATGCCATCTGGGCCGACGGCAGCTATCAAGCGGCCGCAACCCGGTTGGAGCAAGGTTATGACGCCGTATTTCTATTTGGATATCCCGTTTTGGACAATGCGTTCAAAGCGGCGATCAACGATCAGATTAGAGACGCCCCACTAACTGCTCAGATTTGCATAAGCCCGCGGCAGCTTTCTCGCCTGATTTATCAAAATCTTCATCCCATGGCTCATGCCAATGTTTGGGGCAGTAAGACGACAAACCACTGTCCATCTTACATCGTCTGGGATGTGCAGGATCAAGGTCTTCTTCTCCGTGCGTTTCATCTGCACCCCGTCGTTTTGCGCGTTCAGAAGTCCTCGCCATTTTTTTTTACGCCATTTAAATCCACTCTCGACGAAGAATTTGTGAGCCGCCTTAACCGAATAAACCCGCGGATTTACGTGTGCCAAAACAGCGACGAACTTGTCGCTTGCAGTATGGCTGATACCATAGATTCGGAAGACGATCTGACTGCCCGTCGCCCGGCCACTGTAAACGAACTAGCAATTTTTGCCGAAACATACGCTGGGTTGGTACATAGGCAACACTTCAACCGGTCAATTCGTCTCATCGCTACCGATGTAGTCGAGAGCGAGTGGAAGCCTGCGGAAGCGGAAGCAAATGCCGTCAGCAGCGATGTGATGCAACTGCTTTCGACGCCGGATTCAGTTTTGGCATTAGAAAACCCGACCGCATTTAGCGCACGCTTGCAGCGCCAACTTAATCACAGGCATTGGCATAAGAATGACCTCAATGACCTTGAAATCGGCATTACCAGGAAGTTCAAGGGCGATTTTTCGCGGACTACACAACATTCCTCTCCGTCGATGGCCAGCATTCTCGTCGCTGAGAGCTTTTCCCGTTCCTTTCAGTCGATGACCAATGCGTCGCGCTCCCCCTCGATCGGTTTTGCCCGCCGGCTGCAACTGAAGTCGATGAAAGGCGCGGTCAGTTTTCTTCACGCGACCAAGGTCACGCACATGGTCCGCATCTACGTTCTGCCGTCGCTTCCCAAGACGATGCGGATGCGCCTCTATGAACATGCTTACCGCCTCGGCGTGATAGGTCACCTTCCGCAATTTGCCCCCCCAGACCATGGCGGACTACTGGTCAAGTTGATCGGGTGGGTCAAGAAGATGCTCGGGTCGCGCTCATGATAAGCCAGGGTTCAGCAGTAAGCGACACCGTTTGCGCCGTATGCGGCCAGCGCAGCATCGTCACCGTCGCGCGCTTCGCGGCACTGCCCAGGGTATCCTCGGATTGCCGGCCGTTTCCATCGGGTGGTCAACTCGGCGTCTGCGCGCAATGCGGCACGATTCAAAAGCCGGATGATGCGACCTGGCGATCGGAGGCGCTCTCGATCTATCAGCGCTATGATATGTTCCGCCAGTCCGCCGAGCGGGCCGAACAGGCCGTGTTCCAGAACGATGCCGGCGCCCCTGTTCGCCGCAGCGCCCTTGTTCTCAAGAAGCTGCTCGACCTCCACCCCCTCAACAAGCAGGGCCGAATTCTGGACGTCGGCTGCGGCAACGGCCCCACGCTTCGCGCGCTCGCGGACCTGATGCCCGAAGCCGAGCTCTATGGCCACGAAATCTCCGACGCGACCTTGCCGAGCCTGGTCGTCATCCCCGGCTTCCGCAAGTTATACACCGGCGAGGTCGGCGATATTCAGGATCGCTTCGATCTGATCATCCTCAGTCAATCACTCGAGCATGTCATCGACCCCGTCGATACACTCGCCACGCTGCGCACCAAGCTGGCGACGGACGGCGTTCTCCTGATCCAGGTCCCGAACGGACGCTTGAATGTGTTCGACCTGCTGGTCGCCGATCACCGCAGCCATTTCGATCCGGGCACGCTGGCGCAAACAGCACGCCGTGCGGGCTTCAAACACGTCGCTGTGTCCGAGTGGGTCTACAAGGAACTGTCGATGACGGTTTCGGACGCCCCTCTGGCATTTTCGTCGATGCCCGAACCGCCGCGCATGACGGTCGACGGGCTGAACTTGCGCATCGACTGGCTTTCCGACGTCATCGAGAAAGCCAGGACGCTCGCCGACAAATCGCCGAGCTTTGGAATCTTCGGCTCCTCGATCGCCGGCACCTGGCTGCTGGGCGCGCTCAAGGACCGCGTCAGCTTTTTCGTTGACGAGGACACGACGCGGGTCGGCCAGAAACACGAGGGTATTCCGATTCTGGCGCCGTCTCAGGTGCCTGCCGGCGCCTGCGTGTTTATTCCGCTGGTGCCGCAAATGGCCCAGGGCATCGCCGACCGTTTGGGCGGGCGCGGCTTTGAGGTTCATATTCCCGCGCCGCAAACTGGCTTCTGAATTCACCTCGGACTAGATTTCCGGCCTGGCCAGCCGATCCCTGTCATGCGCCGACCCAATTGTTCGTAGCCGAAAGCCATAACAATGCGCGTTTCGTTTGCTCTGGTCGTTTGGGGCGAAGCCTATATCAGGAGTTTCCTGGAATTCTCGCTGCCCACGCTGCTGGTGGACGGAAACCTGATCGACAACCCGCTGATCGAAGGGTCCCGTTTCGAGGTCGTCACGACAAAAGCCGACTTCGCCACGCTGACCGCCTCGCCGTTGTTTCAAAAGCTCCAGCGCACGCTTCCGGTCGACTTCATCGAAATCGGCGCCGCGCAAAACGGCAATAAATATCGCGCCGTGAGCCAGTATCACATCGAGGCGATCCGGCGCAGCGAAGACTTCGATGCGATCGCCATCCTTTATCCGGACGTCGTCTGGTCGCGGGGAGCCGTTCGCTACGCCGTCGAGCGGCTGAACGCGGGCGCCATCGCCCTGTTCTCGCCCGGACCCACGATCCTGCCTGCGGCCGCGCGCGAAGCCCTGGCGACCTTCGGCAAATCCTACGGACAGGCCGGCGCGCAATCGCTCGCCATCGAGCCGCAGCAACTGGCCGGTGCCGTGCTGGACCACCACCATCCGATGTGGGACGGCTTTGACTGGGAGGGCCACTGTTTCACCGAAACGCCCGCCTGCCTGCGCTGGAGCGTCCCGGGCCAGGGCTGGCTGATCCGCTGCTTCCATCTTCATCCCGTGATGATGAAGGTGCAGCGCAACAACCCGATGTTCTTTGCCGATTTCGAGGTGAGTCTCGACGGCGAATACACAGCCCGTCTGTTCGACGGGCTCGACGGGCTCGCCTTCGCCACCGACACGGACCGCTTCGCTATCGTCAGCTTGCGCGAGGCCCATGAGCCGCCCCTGCCGGTGCCCGGCGGCCGCCCGTCGGTGACCGCGGTGGCCCGCTGGGCCGAAGAAGGCGCTCTCCTGCTCCATCGCTCCTTTGCCGACGTGGCGTTTCGCTGGCACAGGGGACATGTGGATGAAGCGGCGTGGCAGGCCGTCGAAAAACGCTCACAGGCGATCATCGAAGACGTCCGCCGTCGCCTGCAGGCCCCGGATTCCATCATTCGCGCGGAGGACCCGGCCGCCTATCGGGTGCGTCTGGGCCGGCGGCATCGCGCTACGGCCTCGCGTGCCCCGCGCATCAGACTGCTACCATCGCAGGCACGGCGCTCGCGCGCCGATCTCGCGCGCGTTCTGGCCTACCGCATGACGCTCGGCGTTGTCTGGCAGGCCGCCGGCGCCGCCCGGAACATGCGTGTGACGCGATGGCTCCTGCAGCGGCCCGCCGTCGTCCGCATATGGGCGCGCGTGAAACCGGTTTTGCGGCCTAAAAATCGAATGGATGAAGCGGCGTCCGCCGGCAGCCTGCTGCGCAGTATCATTTCGCGGCCCGACCAGTCGAATACTACACATATGTAATTGGCTGTCCCGATTGCGAAACCCCGCTCGAAATCCCAAAACCCCCACGCAAACTTGCGATTCGCTGCTATGAGCGGGGGGCCTTGCCTTCCAATGGACGAGACTATAGACGAGCGATATCTTTGTAACGATTAGCCGCAGAGAGAGAGATGGCGTTTTTCCTTACTCGCGGCTCCCGCGCTGCCCCCCCTCTTCACAGACCGCTTGCTCGGCGCATTGTTTTCACGCACATCGGGAAGACCGGCGGCAATACCGCCAATCAGTTGCTTCGCGAAATTCGCGTTAAGTATGGCCTCAACATGTTGGTGTTAGCAGGTGCAACCAGCACATTTTCACAACCAAGCACAGTGTCGAAGTTGCTAGCTGCAACACCATACGGCGCCAATGATTTTGATATAATAACTGGTCACATAGCTTACGCTTCAGCGCGCCATTTGTTTGCAAACGCCACCTATATAACTATTTTACGTGATCCGCGGTGGCAATTAATTTCAAATTATTGTTCGCAGCCTGGGCACCGGGATGAATCTGATTTTGGAGCATCCCAGTTCAACAACAGATTAATGAACAATCGTACCGCCGAATGGGCTATGGATAATCAGCATACGCGAATGCTGTGCGACACGCCAAACCTAGGCAAGCCGGCTACCAGAGAAATGCTCCGATCAGCCAAGCGTAACTTGGTCAGCGCTTACAGCACGGTTGGATTTACCGACGAGATGCATTCATTTTTCAATGACATCCGAAGTAAATATAACTTGGATTCAAAATCTTCTGCCCCAGTTGAAAATGCTACAGGCCCTTATAAACAGTACGTTACGAACGAAATGCTCGAGTTCGCGGCAAAGTGGAACTCGCTCGACATGAGACTATATGAATGGGCCCAGCGTATTTGTCCAAGGCTCAAGATAGACGAGGTCGTTTTTTCGAATATCGGTATCGGCAAAGTGGCTGTTCTTGGATCAACGCTTGGCGACTTTGGAATAGAAGATTTGAATCTGGAGTACTACGCGCGCAAACACGGAATATCCGTCAGAGCATTGCGCGCAGGGATAGAAGAGTTCTCCAATCCGGACATTCCTTCGAATATTGATCGATTGGCACGCGCATTGCGAACAATAACGCCTGCCGACTCTTCGTCGCAAACAGAGCCCATCCCACCTATTTAATGGTGGGCGCTAGAGCAGCTCAGGATTGATGGTTGTAGCCTGCGCATCTACGCGGGCGCGCCGTCAGCTGGCACGCGGAGAATCCCCGGGTCGCAGACATCCGCAGCCTCGTACCGACGACCGGACCCGGCCTGAGAGAGCCATCTGGGCTTCACCTGCCGGGCCGAAGCGCAACGGTTTTCGCCGATCGGTGGGCCAGCGGTAAAAGCTGGTCGGCTACGGCGCCTCTACCGCCGAGCAACGTTTCTTCACCTTGGGATCGATGCCGAACGCAACCAATCATGAGCACGGTGCCCTTCGAGACCTGCACCTAAAGCGCGCGCGCCGTAAGAAGAGGCCAAGCTTGTAACCTGCGACAGGCCGCTGTTCGATGCCCCCTGGATCTACAACGCGGCTCGCCGATTTTTGGACTGTGGGCAGCAGTTACAATGCGCGCCGGCGACGGACGCAGCTTCTTCATTCCACGCGGGTGCGCTCACGGCTTCCAAACGCTCGAGCCGAACACAACCGTCGCCTATGAGATCACCGTACGGTCCAACGCGGACGCCCGGCTCGGCGTGCGATGGGATGATCCCGATCTCGCCATTAGCTGGCCGATGACGCCGACGCGCATGTCCGCTGCCGACCGGAACTGGCCGCTGTTTAAGACCTTTGCAAACCACCAATAATTGCAATTCTTCAATCAGGTGTGTTAACCCTCGCCCTGAAAATTGCCCTTCGGCACCGCCTGCTCCTCGCGGCCTCACTCGGGAAAAACATGCCTGAAATCAGCCTCTTAACAAAGCTCCCCAAGCCGAAGAAACGCGACGTCAACGCACGCGCGACGGCGAAAAATGACGAAGTCATCCGCGTCTCGCGCGAGTACGGTTTCGAGTACTTCGACGGCCCGCGCGAATACGGCTATGGCGGTTATCGGTACGACGGGCGCTGGGTTCCAGTGGCCGAAGACATGGTCAAGCATTTCGACCTGAAGCCGGGCGACCGCGTGCTCGACGTCGGCTGCGCCAAGGGGTTTCTGGTCAAGGATTTCATGAAGGCCTGTCCGGGGCTGGAAGCATTCGGTCTCGACATCTCGCGCTATGCGTTGATGAACTGCGAGGCCGAGGCGATCGGCCGTCTCCATCTCGGCAACGCGATGGACCTGCCCTTCCCCGACAACAGCTTCAAGGCCGTCATCTCGCTGAACACGATTCACAATCTGGATCGTGACAAGTGTATCGTGGCGCTGAAGGAAATTCAGCGCGTGTCCGGCGGCCGCGCTTATGTCACCGTCGATTCCTATCGCACTCCGGAGGAGCGGCAGCTTTTCCTCGATTGGGTGCTGACCGCGCACTACCACGAATACCCGGACGGCTGGATCAAGACATTCAATGAAGCCGGATACACCGGCGATTACAGCTGGACGATCGTTCAGTAGGCGCACGGCAGAAGGAATACGAGATGCACGGCAATCTGACGGGCGCAGCCCTCGAGACCGCCCGCGCACGCTGCAAAGCCTACCGGCGGCGCATCCTCGAGGTGTCCCAGCAGGTGCCGGCATTGCATATCGGCGGCGCCTTCTCGGCCGTCGAAATGGTGGACAGCATCTATAATGAACTGATGCGAACGCGGCCCGGCGGGAACTCCCCGGACACGTTTATCATGTCCAAGGGCCACGGCTGCATGATCCAGTACGTCGTGCTGGAAAGCTTGGGTATCTTGAAGAAAAGCGACCTTGACGATTATTCGACGGCACGTGGCCAGCTCGGCGTGCACCCCGATTATGGCAACCCTGGCATTGAGGCATCGACCGGCGCGCTCGGACATGGCCTGTCAATGGCCGTTGGCATGGCACTCGCCAACCGCATCAATGGCAATGATGGCGTTATCTACACTGTCATGAGCGATGGCGAGGTACAGGAAGGCTCGATCTGGGAAGCCACACTGATGGCGACTTCACTGCGCCTCAATAATCTCGTGGCCTTCGTCGACTACAATCAGATGGTCAGCATCGGCCCAATCGTCGATCTGCATCCGCATTTCTACCCGCTGGTCGAGAAGTTCCGCGCCTTCGGCTGGGAGTGCGTGGAAATCGACGGGCACGACAACAAGCTGATCGTCGACACCGTCAACGGCCGCAGCGGCGACAAACCGCTGATGGTCATCGCCCGCACCGTGAAGGGCAAGGGCGTGAGCTACATGGAAAACGTCCCGATGTGGCACTATCGCTCGCCCAACAAGGACGAGCTTCGTCAGGCCATGCAGGAGCTGGAGTAAGCCCGTGCGCAATACGTTTTCCGAGACGCTCTACGAAGAAGCCTGCAAGAACGACAAGGTCTGCATCGTTGTTGCCGACATCTCGCCGGCCGGCAGCATGGCGAAGTTCGGCAAGGAATTCCCCGACCGCTTCGTCAATGTCGGGGTCGCCGAGCAGAGCATGATAGGCATCACCGCCGGACTGGCGCTGAAGGGCATGCAGCCTTTCGCCTACACGATCGCGACGTTCTCGCTGTACCGCCCATTCGAAATGGTGCGCGATGACCTATGCTACCAAAACCTGCCCGTGACTGTTGTCGGCATGGGCGCTGGCATCATCTATGCTTCGCTTGGCGGCACCCATCATTCGCAGGAAGATATCACGATCGCCGGCGCGCTGCCGAACATGCGCATCATCGCGCCCTGCGACCCGCAGGAGTGCATTGACGCGACTCGCTGGTGCGCGCAACAGCGCCAGGGGCCGGTCTACCTGCGCATTGGCAAGTCGGGCGAGCCGACCCTGACCAAGGGCGCCGAGCCGTGGGAGTTTGGAAAGCTGCGTTACCTACGCCGCGGCAGCGACGTCTGCATTCTCACCTACGGCGTCATCACCAAGATGGCCTTCGACGTGGCCGAGGCGCTGCAAGCGAACGGCAAATCGGTGTCGATCGTCTCGGTGCACACCGTCAAACCGCTCGACCGCACCGGCATCGTAGAAGCGCTCAACAACCACAAGCAGGTCATCGTGATCGAGGAAACCGCGCCGCTCGGCGGCCTCGGTGCGCAGACCAAGCAAATCGCTTGGGATATGCAAGCCACTTGCCGGCTCAATACGTTCTCGCTGCAGGACGCCTTCGTCGACAATAACGGGACCTGGGAAGACCTGCTTGACGCCCACGGCCTGTCGACGCCGAAGATTTTGGCGGCCGTGGCTTAAGGCAGCGGCAAAGGCCGCAATCGACTCGGGCGCTATCGGTTTCTTGACTAATAGCTGCAACTAAGCAAGCTCGCACTGAATTAAGAGAAGATCAAACCTGTAAAATAGGGTGAGACATTCTCCCCGCTTATTGTTGTTAGCGGGCCTCCCCATATAAGAACACGCCCCTTCATCTTGATGTGACCATCGCAAAGATTGGTGCGGAGAGATGAAGTTTGGTGACTCAAAGATACCTGCGCGTCGAAGCACCTTGGACACTGAATGCGACCGCCGCCGTCAGTCGCCCGAGCGATGAGCGATCGCAACCCCTTCTTCAAGCGGGGTCGCACGAAAATCGGGGAATGCCCGGGACAGCTCAGTAGCGTCGTAGTGACGGTGCGTGATCGGCATCTGCCGCGGCAGAGTCGCGATCTCGACCGGGTCAGCGAATTGCGCCGCAACCATCTTTGCCAGATCAGCGAAGGCAATTGAACGCCCCGTCACCAGGCCGAGGGTGCCGCCGCTGCGGCGCCGCAGCATGAGATCAATCAAGAGTACAACATCGTCGATGTAGATGTGATCCCGCATCTCCTCGCCGCCGCCGAACAAGGTAATTTTCCTCTCCTTGCGCGCCATGCGACGAAACCGGTTGGCGCCATAGGAATTATGGGTATCGCCGGCGCCGTAGATCAGAGTCGGACGCAAAATGGCCAAGGGGCATTTGACCACACCCTTGAGCATGATTTCCCGAGACAAATGTGCGGCACCGTAGAGATCAGCGGGCGCCGTCGGCGTCGTTTCCGAGGTCTGCCCGGCCACGAACGGGTAGACCGCGTCGGTGCTGAGGTAAACGACATGGGATGGCGGCTTGGTCTCGATGGCCGCGCATACCGCCGCGCCCATTCGGACATTGGCGAGAAAAGCGTCAATTCCCCGCCCCTTGTCCGGGGTAATCGCGGAGAGAAAAACAAGGGCGTCGTCAGGCTCCAGTTCGGCACTGAGTCGCGCCTCGGCCCCCGGAGCCGTGAGGTCGATCTTGTCTCGTCCGATGGCCTTCACCGCAAATCCGGCCTGGTCGAGATGTCTGATCAACGCCGCCGCGACGAAGCCGGTGGCACCAAGCACGACAACGCGTTTCGGTAGCGTCGGCGGAGTTTGATGGTGCTGGAACATTTACCCCCCAAGGAAGCAGGATCGGACCATGAAGGTCTTGTCCTAATGGTCTTGGCGACCTCTGGCCAGCCCGCCAAACGCCCCTTCCAGTTCGCTCTAAATACCCGAAATGCCGGCCAGAATAGACTTGACTCAGAACGGCCCGTTAGGCTCCAACAAGTCAAATTGCCTGCGCCGGACCCTCGGCCTCACCCGCGAAGATCACCACTTCATGCGCGTTCGCTATTCCCCCCTATCGCAGCAATATGCCGATCCCGACGCCATCTTCGAGGAGATGCGCGCGCTGGTGAAAAGCGGCGACTTCACTCTTGGCAAGGTTGTCGGCGAGTTCGAGGCGATGTTTGCCGCCGCGCTTGGCGTCAAGCACGCAATCGGAGTTGGCTCGGGAACCGATGCCCTCAAAATTCCGTTGCGCGCGCTCGGCATCGGTCCGGGCGACGAGGTTATCACCGCCGCGAATACGTTCTATGCGACCGTCGGCGCCATCGCCGAGGTCGGGGCCCGCCCGGTGTTCATCGATTGCGACGACACGTTCTGCATGAACGTCGACCAGCTCGAGGCGGCGATTACGCCACGCACCAAAGCGATCATTCCGGTGCATCTGACCGGCGACGTCGCAGAAATGCCGCGCATCGTCGAAATCGCCGAACGCCACAAGCTGCCGCTGGTCGAGGATGGCTGTCAGAGTCTGATGGGCGAGTACAAGGGACGCCGAGTCGGCACCTGGGGCGCCGCCACCGCCTTCTCCATGCACCCCTTAAAGATCATCAATGTCTGGGGCGATGCCGGCATCGTCGTTACCAACGACGACGAGATGAACCGGAAGCTACGGTTGCTGCGCAACCACGGTTTGCGCAATCGCGACGAAATGGAAGTTTTGGGTTACAATTCCCGTCTCGACTCCCTGCAAGCGGTCGTTGGCAAGTGGATCGTCAGGCAACTGCCGGATATCGTCACTGGCCGCATCGCCGCAGCCGCCCATTACGACAATGGCTTCGCCGGCATTCCGCAGGTTCGCGTGCCGCCACGGCGCGATTACACCAAGAACGTCTATCTGCTTTACATCCTGTTCGTCGAAAATCGCGACGCGCTTGTCAAATACTGCATAGACAAGGGGATCGAAGCCAAGGTCCATTACCCGGTTCCACTGCATCTGCAGGACGCGCTCAAATACCTCGGCTACAAGCCCGGCGATTTCCCGGTTTCGGAGCGGCACTGCCGCGAGGGCATAAGCTTCCCGGTCGACCAGCACCTGAGCCGCGCCGAGCAGGATTACGTGATTGAAACTGTCAAAAACTTCTACGCCGGAAAGCACTGATGTCCGACATCAAGGTCCCCTTCATCGATCTGCAGCAACGCTTCGTCGAAGAGCGTGAGGAACTGATGGCTTGCGTCGAGCGCGTGCTCGCCAAAGGTCATCTCGTGATGACGCCGGAAGTATTCGAGTTCGAACAGAAGGTCGTCGAATACACCGGCGCCAAGCATTGCGTGTCCTGTGGCAACGGCACCGACGGTCTGATGCTGGCGCTGTGGGCGCTCGGCATCGGCAAGGGCGACGAAGTCATCACCACGCCGATCTCATTCGTTGCCTCGACGGGCTCGATCGCGCATGTCGGCGCCACACCGGTTTATGTCGATGTCCGCGACGACCAGAATATCGACACCTCGCTGATCGAAGCCAAGATCACGCCGAAGACCAAGGCGATCCTGCCGGTGCACTGGGGCGGCCGCGTCGCCGACATGAATGCGATCATGGCGATCGCCAAGAAGCACAATCTCAAGATCGTGGAAGACTCGGCGCAGTCGATGGGTGCCTACTACTACGACAAGCACGGCGGCACCTTCGGCGACGCCGGCACCATCTCGACCCACCCGCTCAAGAATCTTAACGCCATCGGCGATGGCGGCATGATGCTGACCAACGACGACGAAATCGCAGCCAAGGTCCGCCTGTACCGCAATCACGGCCTACAGGATCGCGATACTTGCGTGATGTACGGTGTCAATTCGCGTCTTGACGTGCTCAATGCCGAAGTTCTGAAGTATCGCCTGACCCGGCTCGACGACGTCATTGCCCGGCGGCGGCGTAACGTCGCGATCTATCAGGACAAGATCAAGGCCAAGCAAGTCTATATCCCGCCGGTGCGCGATTACGAGAAGCATTCCTACGTGATGTTCATCGTCCAGGCCGACGATCGTGACGCGCTCAAGGCGCATCTGGAAAAACGCGGCGTGCAGTCACTTGTTTACTACGGCACGCCGCTGCATCTGCATCCGGCCGCCAAGCGCTACGGTTATAAGCGCGGCGACTTCCCGGTCGCCGAGCGCCAAGCCGACCGCGTGCTGGCGCTGCCACATCATCAGAACCTGTCGCCCGAACAGGTGGCGATCGCCGCTGCCGCCGTCAACGAATTCTACGGCGCTTAGAGTTCGGATCATGCGCGGAGCGCCTGTCCTCGTCATCGCCCCGCACGCGCTCGACGAAGTGCTGGGCTGCGGCGGGACCATGGCGCGGCACGCTACCGCCGGCCGCAAGGTTCATATCCTCGTCCTGTGTGGCGACGGCACTGGCCTCGACGGCAAGCGGCGCGAGGCCGCCGTCGCCGCGGCCTCCCTGCTCGGCACAGAGAAGCCACGTTTTGCCGGTTTCCCGGAGAACCGCAGCGACACGCTGCCGCTCGGTGAGGTCGTGAGCGTCATCGAGCGCACGGTCAATGAAATCAAGCCCGCGACGGTCTATGTCAGCCACGGCGGCAACCTGAACATCGACCACCAGACCGCCTTCCGCGCCGCGGCCACGGCGCTGCGGCCGATGCCGGGCGGTTCGGTCGCCGAATTCCATGTCTACGAAATCGCCTCTAGCACTGACTGGGCGCCGCCTAGCTTCGGCGCCACCTTCGTGCCCAATCATTTTGTCGATATCGGCGTGTCGATGGCCAAGAAGCGCCAAGCGCTCGAGCTCTATGCCTTCGACATGCGGCCGGAGCCGCATGCGCGGTCGATCACCGCGCTGGAGAATCTGGCGCGCGCCCGAGGCGCGACGGTCGGCCTTTCGGCGGCCGAGGCGTTCATGGTACTGCGGACCATCGAACGAGACTGAGCTTTTACAGAAGCCCACGTATGCGCGCGCGCAGGATGAGCGACATGGTCGGGCCATCCGTGATGGTGCCGTCGAGCACAAGGCGGTCAATGTCGCCCTTCGCAATGGTTTGGATGCTCTCGATGCCTTCGCTGCGTTGTGGATCGCCGAAGCTCGATATCCTCGCGGCAAACATTTTTAGATTTTCCGACGTCAGCGCTGTGCTGGTGTAGACGACGCCGAGCGGCGTCAGCTCATCGACAGTCGCACCCATCTCTTCCATCATCTCGCGGCGAGCTTCTTCCGCCGGTTCCGCGCCCGGCAAGACAAGGCCCTGCGGAGCCTCGAGAAACCAGCGGCGCGCCGGATGGCGAAATATCCTGATCAACGCAATGCTGCCATCGGGAAGGATCGGCAGCACAACAATGCCACCGCTGGCGACCACGCGGTTGTAGAGTCCGAGCTTGCCGTCGTAGAAGCGCACCGCGTCCCGGATGACGTAGCCAATGTATGGGTCTTCGGCCACGACCCCGACCCGCAGGTCGTTGACCGGCCATCCCCAGCCTTGGCGCTGGACGAGGACGTCGCGCTTAGCCTGGTCGATTTCATCGGCATTGAACAGCAGCTTGGTCGGGCAACCGTCGGGATTGCCGAACAACTCGGGATTGGATGCGAGCAATTCGCGATAACGCTGGATGCTGGGTTCTTCTTCTTGATCGCTCGACATCAATCGATCCCTTCGGCCACACGATGAAATATCACCGGCACCGGCGCCATCACCGCAAGAGCGTAATGGTCACCAAGCCGACAACGATCAGCGCCGCAGCGCCAAGTCGGTGCGGCGAGCGGGGCTCGCCATACCACACCATCCCAATGATGGCGGCAAACAGCACGCTGCTCTCGCGCAGGGCCGCAACCGATCCCACCGCGCTTCGGCTCAAGGCCCACAAGAAGACGCCGAATGAAGCAACACCCAGCAGGCCCGAGGCAAGCGTGCGGACGCGATCGCGCCAGAGCTGCTCCGGCAGGCGGCGGCCCTGGATCGCGAGGATCAGCAGAAAGAAACTGCCACTATCGACGAACACCAACCAGGCTGTAAATGAAAGCCAGTCGCCGTTCAGCCGCGCGCCATAAGCATCGACGACCGCGTAACCGGCAACGGTCATGCCAGCCACAATGGCCGCGGTAAAAAGCCTGCGATCAATCCCGCCGCGGGCCGAATCGACCGCCAACCAGATGAGGCCGGCCGAAACGACGGCGATACCTATCGCCTGGCCGCCCTTGGGGACTTCTCCGATGACAGCGAACGCGAGCACTGCCGCAAACAGCGGCACGAGGCCGCGCGCCAACGGAAAGGCCTGTCCGAGGTCGCCGAACTGGTAAGAACGCGCCAGCGCCAGCTTGTAACCACAATGCAGGAAAACAGATCCGGCGATCACCAACCACACTGCTGCTGACGGAAACGGTACGAAAGGTAGAATGGCCGCGGCCACCACGGCGGCCACCAGCCCCATGCCGGCAATGGCTGCGATGCCATTGCCGGCGGATTTGATCAGCGCATGCCAGGAGGCGTGTAAGAGCGCCGCCGACAGCATCAAAGCAATGGTGAGCGAGTCGATCATTGACGACGTCTAGCACGGGGTGCGCGGCGACAAAAAGAAGCTTGTCTCCGGAGCAATTTGCTGTTGCTCTGCGGTTCACGTCGAAACTTGGAGAGACAGAGACACTTCCATGCTGAACCACTTGCAAACCACCCCCGCCAATCCTGCCCGTGTCGTCGTTCTTGGCGCCGGGGGGTTCGTTGGCTCGGCCACCGCAAAGCTCCTGCGGTCGAGGAATATTTCGACGCTGGCGCTGGGCCGCAACGATGTCGACCTCCTCGCCGACAATGCGACGCAGCGCCTTCGTGCCCTCCTGAAACCTACCGACGCACTGGTAGTAGTCTCGGCCAAAGCACCGTGCAAGAATGTGGCGATGCTCGGCGAAAATATCCGGATGATGTCCACGGTCTGCGATGCACTCACCGACAATGAAGTCGCTCACGTCGTCTACATCAGCTCTGACGCGGTCTATCGTGACTCAACCGGCCTGTTGAACGAGGAATCCTGCGCCGAGCCGTCATCACTGCATGGCGTCATGCATCTTGCCCGCGAAGTCATGCTTAAGTCGGTGGAGACCGCCCCGCTCGCCATCCTTCGACCAACGCTCATCTACGGCAATGCCGATCCGCACAACGGCTACGGTCCCAACCGATTCCGCCGACTCGCCGCCGAAGGTAAGGACATCGTACTCTTTGGCGACGGCGAAGAGCGCCGCGACCATGTCTCGATAGACGATGTTGCGACGATAATCGTAGGCGTGCTGCAGCACCGCAGCAAGGGCACGCTGAACATCGCAACTGGCGAGGTACACAGCTTCCGAAGCATCGCCGAGATGGTTGCCGATACAGTGAAACCGGCGGTGGCGGTGCGCGGCACAGAGCGCGCTGGTCCCATGCCGCATAACGGGTACCGGGCCTTCGATCCGGCGGCGACCCACATTGCCTTTCCGGATTTCAGTTATCTGTCGCTAGGCGATGGTTTGAAGCGTCTTTAGCGTGTCCTCACCATGTCCGATGGTGGGCTGCGACGAACTTTCAAAGTGGTCACAACACGAGTTTTGGTGTTGCGTCAATCGGCCCCACCTTCGTCACCCACCATCAATCTCGGCCGACGGCCGGCAAAAGCTCTGCGAAGCTTGGCTCACACAACTGGTCTGCCGATTCAAGCGGAACGATGTCAAGCTGCTCCCACCAGTTTCTCTCGTTGCCGGCCTGATGCAATTCTTGGTTATGCGTTTGACGCACCGGCACGGTAAAATCGTCGCTGACCTTGAGGAATGCGCGCGGTTTCACGAAAAATGGGTCTGAGTGCCCCCGCTTCAGCACCTCCTGTCGCTTGCAAACTCCCTGACACGGATCGCTGCAGGTGTGGCGCTCACCTCCTTAATCGTACCCCTGCCCCGCCTCCGTTCCCAGCAATAAACTCGATGCCGGCGGTTTCCAAAGCGGACCTAACTTTTGAAGCAGTTGTTTCGCGCCCACCCAGCGGCCCATCATTGGCTTCCAAGCGCTTGATGGTAGGCAAAGATACGCTCGAAGCCACTGCGAGATCGTCTTGAGACCAGCCCAAGAGCATCCGAGCTGCTTTGATTTGCCTAATTGATACTTTTAGTATTGACATCAAGGCTCTGGAAGATACTATTGGTATCAATTGCGGCGCGTGCCGCAATTGGATTTAGCAGCGTCAGAGAGACACCATGAACCTCCAATTCGCATCCATCCACTATCGAGTTATCCGCGATCGCGTCCGGGAACTCGACCCTTCAATCGATCAAGAGACCTTGGCCGACACGGTCGAGGGCCTCACCGACCTGCATGAGATCGTTCAGGCGGTAATCCGATCTGCGCTGGCCGACGAGGCCCTAGCCCGAGGGCTCAAGGGCCGAATTGCCGAGATGGAGGACCGTCTCGAGCGCCTGCAGGATCGAGCCTCCAAAAGGCGCCAGATCGCCAAGGACGTCATGCTCGAACTCGACCTGAAGAAGCTCGCGGCTCCAGACTTTACGGCGTCGATCCGGCCCGGGCTACCGGCGCTTGTGGTGATCGACGAAGCCGCCGTGCCGAAGACCTATTGGGAGCCCGGCCCGCCGCGGCTTAAGCGTCAGGACTTGGCGCAGGACCTGAAGGATGGCGAGGAGGTGGCCGGCGCCATCCTGAGCAACCCCGAGCCGATCCTGACTGTGAGGACCAAGTGATGGCATTTTCGGCCAAACAACTCCAGGAGCTCAAGAAGGACGTCGATCCCCGGCACCTGCGCAGCCGAGAGATTAATGGCCGCGAACTGACCTACATTGAGGGTTGGCACGCGATGGCCGAGGCCAATCGGATTTTCGGCTATGATGGTTGGAGTCGGGAGACCCTCGACTCCAAATGCGTCCTGAGCCGCGAAAACCGAGGCTCAAACCATGTCACCGTCTACACGGCCAAGGTCCGCATTACCGTGCGTGCGAAAGACCAAGTCATCGTGCGCGAAGGCCATGGCACCGGTGAAGGCCGCGGTTCGAGCCTTGGGGAAGCCCATGATTTCGGGCTTAAGGCTGCCGAGACAGACGCCACGAAGCGGGCTCTAGCAACCTTCGGAAAGCCCTTTGGGCTTGGCCTATATGGCGGTCTGACAACTCCACAACGTCAACGGACACCCGCTATCAGCGCTGCGGAAGGTTCGGTCGAGGCGCCGGCCACCTCGCCAATCGCCCTGCCTCCAGATGACACGACGCCCATTCCACGCCCGTCGCAATACTATGGCCATTCTCAAGACGTTGTTACTCGTGATCGCCTACATGCGATGCGCGAGCCCAACAGCACGTCCGCCATCGACACTCCGTTAGCGCCGGCAGATGCCGAACCACCTGAACTTGCCGTCGGCAAGATCGACAAGAGCGTGCTGACAATCGGCGCGCCTCGCCGTTTCCGCGACAAAGGCCACCTACGCTTTGTCGCCTCGCATCCTTGCCTGATCTGCGGTCGCCAGCCGGCCGACGCGCATCATATCCAGTTCGCACAGCCGCGCGCCATGGGCCTTAAAGTCAGCGATGAGTTCACGGTGCCGCTGTGCCGCACGCACCATCGTCAGCTGCATCAAGCGGGCAACGAAGTTGCGTGGTGGGAAAAACACAATATTCGGCCTCTTGAAGTAGCTGAACGTCTGTGGATCGAAACCCGATTGAAGCTCTCCCCAGCAATTGCAGAGCAACGTTGATTGTGCCGCCTCGCACGTCGGTCCCGATCGTCAAGCCAGCGCGTTATTCGTTGCCTCAGGCGACAGGGCAGCCCCAAAGGGCCAGGGCTTCAACCAAAGCGCCGGGGGACTTTAGACACCGCATTTTTGTTATTGTTCTATTGGCCTTCATTCAAGCGCTCATCCTCCAACTCAATCGCTAACCGATCTAGTGCACCAAGCGAAAGTAAGGGCTTCATCCGATTCTCGACTCATGAAATAAAGATTCATGCGAATCACGGTGAAACAGCAGCTATTCGTCGAGCACTATCTCGCCCACTTCAATGCGACGCGAGCCGCCATTGCCGCTGGTTACAGCCCAAAGACGGCCCGCTCAATTGCCAGCGAGAACCTCAAAAAGCCAGCTATTGCTTCCGAGATCATTCGCCGCGCCGCACAGATCACCGACAAGCTCAGTATCGAGAAAGAGCGAATTCTTCGCGAGGTCTCCTATGTCGCGTTCGCAAGCCTAGGTGATGTGCTCAACCCGGATGGGTCACCTCGTCCACCAGAGGAATGGAGCGAGGAAACCTGGCGCGGACTCGGCGCCGTCCAAATTGTTCGCAGTAACGAAGGAAAGAATGCAGGCCAAATCGTCACCTTCAGAGTAAAACTAGGCGGCAAGGACAATGCTCTGAGGATCCTCTTCGAATGGCACGAAAGGCTGGGGCGATTCAAACCTTTCGCCAGCAGCCTTGGAACGGCTCACTCTAGCCATTAAGGCGCGGCGGAGCGCGAAACGCATAAATGCTGAAATCTCGCCGTCACCAATGCGACCGAGCGATGCTGAGTCCCTCCCCGTTCTGACTGACCAAGTGATGGCATTCTCGGCCAAGCAGCTTCACGTTTACACGACCATCCGAACAATACTCGGCAGTGGTCGACTGCGCAAATCCTAGAAGGCCCTTATCGCGCGAGCAGGTACGGCTCGTTATATTATTTTGTCGAGTTTCTCGGCCCTTCGGCGGACAATTCTTTTCATATCTCGAGCAATTCGAGTTCTGAAGTCGGCTTCATCTGCCATTCGGCCCCACATCGCCTGCACCCCCAACGCTGCTAAAAGCCCGAGGACAGCGGCCACCGTACGGCCAAGATAAACCACGCTGTCGCCAAGATTGCCGTCACCTACGAGGTCGCCCAGCCACAAGCCTCCTAAAAAACATCCAATAGTGAAAATAGCCAACAGGACAGATCGCACGAGACACCTCCGCCCCAGAAAATATCTACTTTTTAGATAATCTGCAATACAGATTATGGCTGCGGGCCGTGACAATCGGGCCGCTCCAGTGCCGCGAACCCTCAGGTCTCCTCGCCACGAAGCCCTAACGGCGCTACTTATCAAGGAGCGCTTGGCCGCAGGCATGACTCAAGCGGAGCTCGCGAAGAAGTTGGGTCAATATCAATCATTCGTGGCACGAGCCGAAAGTGGCCAGCGCCGACTGGATGTAGTTGAGTTTCTCGATTTTTCAGAAGCAATTGGATTTGATGCACGAGCCATGCTGCGCAAGTTGCAAACACTGCCGAAACGCTAAAAACCACACCAATGGCTATCGCCTCGCCATTCACGGCCGCCATCTTGCGCCTAGACGCATCCAATAAGAAGAGCGCTGAGCACCGATTTCCGAGAGAGATAAGTAGGGTGGCGCCCATTACCCTCACGCCTTCTGCGGGCCTTTCAACCGATTAGTCAGATCGCACTCAAGATTCGATGGTCGAGAAACACGCCTAGCCTAACGCCGTGCTTGATCCTCCTCGCGGTCCATGCACCATCGCGGAAAGCCGATTCGTAAGAAAATGATCCTGCAAAACTTTAAAAATGTCAGGTTTTGTTAGGTTCTTAGGAGCCTAAAACTCCGCAGCGGGGATGCGACAGCAGCCCTATGCACCGAGTACCGCAAGTTCGAATGGGATGAGGTTGGTAGCGGGAGAGGGACTTGAACCCCCGACCTACGGATTATGATTCCGCCGCTCTAACCAGCTGAGCTACCCCGCCACTACCATGCCCTTCGGTCATGAATCTCCGAAAGGCTTGCCCTTCGGTCATCAATCCCCCAAGGGGCTACGCCCCAGCACCACAAGGCCGCCGGACGTGGGCGCGATATAGAAAGGCGGGGCGAAGCCTGTCAAGCAAGCTCCCGCCGAAATCCCTGATCCGTCTGCCAATTCGGGAAATTACTGCCCCAGTTCAGGGAATTGCCGCGCCGCTCGGTCGGGAAATTGCCCGCCCCTTTCGGGCAATCCGCGCACTCGTCACGAAAACGCGGCCGCCGGTCGGACAAACATGCCCCAACGTGACCCTACTTCGGCTGCACCTGCGGATTACCGCCCGGCGTGCCCGGCGGCGGGATCACCGGGGTCCGCCCGGCCTCCGGCGTCGGCGCCTTGATCTCCGGATCGACCGCCGGCGGGCAAATCACCCCGCCGGACTGGGCGAGTTTGCTGCTCAGGGTCTCGTCATTCGGCTTGCGCACGACGACATCGCCACCCTGCCCGATCGTCGCATGGGTGCCGTCCGGCCCGCAGGCCCGGGGATCGACGGCCCCCGCCTTGGGCGGCTCCGCCGGCTTGTCGGACGGCGGAGCCTGCGCCACTGCAAGCCCCGCTGAGGCGGTCAGGAAGGCCGCCGCCAAAAGCGAATGTCCGATTGTGCGCTGGGTCGCCATAGCGTCCTCCGTTGGCGTCCTCCGTTCGGAGAGACAACCGCCGGCCCCGCGCCCCAGTTCCGCGACGTTCGGCCTCAGGGAGTTCGGGAGAGTTCCGCCTCAGGCCGCCTTCGGCTCGGCCTCGATGCGTGCAAAGCGGATCATCGCGAAATGCCCCAGCGGCGGCAGCGGCCGCCTCTCGACGATACGCATGCCGCCATGCTTCGCCGCCCAGTCGGCCAGCCGCGCGAACGGAAACTCCGGCCGCCAGCCGAGCCGGCGCGCGATCGGCGCAAAGCCGAGTTCGAACAGCCGCCGCAAACCGCTCTCGGCACCGATGTGATTGACCAGGATGATCTCGCCGCCCGGTTTGAGCACGCGGGCGAATTCATCGAGCGTCGCCTCCGGGTCCGGCACCGCCGTGATGACGTACTGCGCGACAATGACGTCGACGGAATGATCCGGCACCGCCATGCGCATGGCATCCATCACCGCCAGCGCTTCTACATGCTTGAGGTTCTGCGTCACGACGCGCTCATGCGCCTTGCGCAGCATCGGCTCCGACAAGTCCATGCCGACGATGCTGATGTTCGACGGGTAGCTCGGCAACGAAATGCCGGTGCCGACGCCGACCTCAAGAAGCCGTCCGCCCGGCGGACAGGCCTTGCTCGCGGCCTCGATCGAGGCGGCACGTCCGGCTTCAAACACCTTGCCGAAGACGAAATCGTAAATCGGCGCCCAGCGCGCATACGCTTTCTCGACGCCGTGTTTGCTGATGTCCCCGCCCATGATCTCTTTTTTTGTTTCTTCTTCTTAAGCGACCGAAGCCCGCACGTCCTCGGCGAGCCTTGGCTGTTCGCCAGCCGCCACCGCGCCGCGGATGAAGCCGCCGCCCAGCACGCGCGCCTGGCCTTCCGCCGCATCATAAAACACGCAGGCCTGCCCGGGCGAGACGCCATGCTCACCGTCGACGAGATCGACTTCGTAGCCGCCCGCGCCGCGGCGGAGCCACGCCGCCTGTGGCGGACGCGACGAGCGCACCTTCACATGAACCTCGAGCCGGCCATTGCCCAGCACGCCGTCGATATCGCCCTCGCCGATCCAGTTGACGTCGCGCAAGGTGATGCTCTGCGTCTTGAGCGCCTCCCGCGGGCCGACGATGACACGGCGGTTGTCGGCATCGAGCCGCACCACATAGAGCGGCGCACCCGAGGCGATGCCAAGGCCGCGGCGCTGGCCGACGGTGAAATGAATAATGCCGCTATGCTTGCCGAGCACGCGGCCGCCGATATCGACGATGTCGCCTGGCTCCGCCGCGCCGGGCTTCAGCCGCGCGATGATGTCGGCATAGCTGCCGGTCGGCACGAAACAGATGTCCTGGCTGTCGTGCTTCTCCGCGACCGCGAGCTCGAACTGTCGCGCGAGGTCGCGCGTTTCCGCCTTCGACTTGTCGCCGAGCGGAAAACGCAGGATGTCGAGTTGATCGGACGTGGTGCCGAACAGGAAATAGCTCTGGTCTTTCTCATCCTCACGCGCACGGAACAGGCCGCGGCGGCCGGACGGCAACAGACGCGACGACACGTAGTGACCGGTCGCCATCACATCGGCGTTGAGATCGCGCGCGGTGTGCAGGAGATCGTGAAACTTGATCGACATGTTGCAGGAGATGCACGGCACCGGCGTCTCGCCAGCGATATAGCTCTCGGCAAAGCGGTCGATCACCGCTTCCTTGAAGCGGCTTTCGTAGTCGAGCACGTAATGCGGAATGCCAATGCGCTCGGCGACCGCGCGCGCGTCGTAGATGTCCTGCCCGGCGCAGCAGGCGCCCTTGCGATGCACCGCGGCGCCGTGATCGTAGAGCTGCAGCGTCACGCCGACGACGTCATAGCCCTCGGCCTTGAGCAAGGCAGCCGTCACCGACGAGTCGACGCCGCCGGACATGGCGACGACGACGCGGGTATCTTCCGGCCGCTTGGGCAATTCGAGCGAGTTCATCATGGCGTTGTCTTACACCATATGGCGGCCGGCGGGGCGAATTGGAAGGTAAAGCTTGGTTCGTCGGGAATCCTGGCCCGCTCCGCGGCGTCGCGCGGGAACTCGCTAACCCCCTAAATTCTAATAGTTTTCGCGGCCCGCAAGAATTTGGCTCATCGCCTCGGGAAGCGGCGTGAGGCTCAGAAGACCCAGGGCGGCAATCTTACCCACGTCCGCGACCAGATAAGACGGCTCCCAGGCCCGTCGCGGCAGTTCGGTAAACCGGAGCCGGTCCCGCAGTCCTGCGCCGTCCGCCAGCGCCTCGATCATCGCGCGCGGGCTTCGCGATATGCCACTGCCGATGTTGAAAGCCCCGGTCGCGGTGCCGAGCAAGAGCCCGACAAGCATCCGCGCCGCATCCCCTGTGTAGACAAAGTCGAACCGGGGCTCACCGGACGCCAGCGGCACCGGCTCACCGGCCCGCAGCTTCGCGAGCGCTACCGGCAAAAGCCGCTCGGCTGAGCTGCCCGGACCGAAGGGAGTGAAAAGCCGCCCCCAAACGGCCTCAAGCCGGCTTGCTGCCGCGATCGCTTCGATCTCCTGCCAGGATCCGGCCTTGGCCTCGCCGTAGAGAGAAGAAGGCGTCAGCGGCGTCCGGTCTTCCACGCAAGGCGCAACGCTGGGCGCGTATTCGGCGCTGCTGCCGACGCCGATCAGGCGGCGGCCGCCGGCCTCGGCAAAAGCGCGCACCATGGCGATGGTCGCCTGCATCCAGTCGCGATTTTCGGGCGATGTCAGATAGACCGTCGGCGTCGCGATCCAGGCGGCGTGAAACAGGTGCGTCGGCTGGATTTCGCGAACCAGTCGGACGGCCTCCACTTTGTCGCGCAGATCGGCGGAGTGCCAGTGCACCCCCTGGGTGCCGGGGCCGCCGGCCCGGCGGCTCACAGCATGAATCTCGTCGAAGCCGCCGCGCAGCAGTTCGCGCAAGACCGCCGTGCCGACAAATCCGCTGAGACCGGAAGCGAGAAGCCGTTTGGTCATGACTGCAGATTTTATCACGGGCGCGGGCGTGCGGCGTCACAGGCAGCCTTCCATGGCGGCCCCACCCGGCAAAACCTGCCGCCCGCGGCGCGTTTTGGCCGCCCGAGATGACGCGGACGCCGATCATGCCGCCGACAAGACACTGTAATACCTTAGCTTTTTTAGCCGCTGTGGCTGGCCCGTCGATTGCAAAAGCAACGGGGTCAATAGCGGAGGTGCGTCTTGTCTCAGGTTGCGGCCGATTTTCAGACCCAGGCTTCAAGCGCCGTACTGGCCAAGGCCGGCCGGCACGCTTCTGCGCAGCAAAAGGCGCCATCGAGCCGGTTCGACGATCTGTTGAGCGCCATTCCAGACGCGCCGCCGGAGCCCCGGGCCCGCGCCAGGGCCGATGCGCCCGACCGGCCGCAACAAACGGCCCGAACGGACAGTAACAAGCCTGCCGACCGTTCGACCCGCGATGACCGCCCGGCGCAGAACGACCGCACCGCCAAATCCGACTCCGCGACGACCGCCGCCAACCCCAAGGCACCGGCCACCGAGAACGCGCCCGCCAAGGACGCCGGCGCGACCAAGACAGCCCCCGCTGCAACCGACGTGAAATCGGCCGAAGGCGCCGCGACCACGCCGCCGACCGACGGCGAGACCACGTCTGACGACAGCAAGCCCACCGACACGACCGCTACAACGCAGGACGCGGTCGCGGCGCTGGTGCCGCAGACAGCGGTGATCGACCCGGTCCCCGCCGTACCCACTGCCGAGCCGACGGTTGAGGGCGAGATCGCCATCAAGCCCGACGCAGCCAAGCCCGAGATCGCCGCGCCCGAGACCAAGCCCGCGACCGGGACGGCCAAGCAGCAGGCCGCGATGGTGGCCGATCAGCCCGCCGGCCTCACGGCCGACGACGCTGAGGTGCTGTCGGCGCTGGCGGCCAAGGCCCAGCAAGGCCTGAAGAATGCCGACGGCGACAAGGCCGACAAGAAGGGCCCGAGCGACAAACCGGTACACGCAGCCAAACCCAACGCCGACGCTGCCATGACCGATCAGACCGTCCAGGCGGTGCAGGCCGACGGCACCGAAACCAACAGCAGCGATACCTCGACCGCTACGGCCAAGCCCGTCGAGTCGGAGCTCGCCAAACTTGGCAGCGAACATCAGCGCAGTCAGGGCGACGGCCACTCCAAGACCGCGGCCGAGGCGGTACCGACGGCCGGGACCATCAATGCCGCCGCGGCCAGGACCGGCGACAGCTTCGCGGCGCATCTCATGGCGTCGAGCGGCCATGCGGCCCCGGCCGCGACGGCGGCCGCTGCCGCCGGCCGCGCCGCGCAAACGATCCAGGGCGACAAGCCCGTCGCCGTTGCCGACGTTCCGATGGAGGTCTCGGCCAAGATCTCGTCCGGCAAGAACCAGTTCGACATCCGGCTCGATCCCGAAGAGCTCGGCCGCATTCATGTGAAGGTCAATGTCGACCGCGACGGCAACGTCACCACGCACAGGATCGCCGACCGCCGCGACACACTCGACCTTCTGCGCCGCGACACGCAGGGCCTCGAGCGCGCGCTGCAGGATGCCGGCCTCAAGACCTCCGACAACGGCCTGCAGTTCTCGCTGCGCGACCAGACGCAGCAGCAACAACAGAACCAGCGCGACGGCCAGGCGAGCCTGCGGCCGGCCGCCGAGGACGAACCAGCTACGACATTGACGACCACCGTTATCGCCCGCGACTACGGCCGCTACTCCCTGCGGCCGAGCGGCGTCGATATCCAGGTTTGAGAGCGAGGATTACGCAATGAGCTTGATCACCGCGGCAACCGCGACGACCACGACCGGTAGTTCGAGCAAGACCTCGAGCACGACCTCCAGCGACCAGATGGTCGCGAGCAACTTCACGACCTTCCTGCAATTGCTGACGACGCAGTTGCAGAACCAGAACCCGCTCGATCCGCTCGACACCAACCAGTTCACCCAGCAACTGGTGCAGTTCGCCCAGGTCGAACAGCAGATGAAGTCGAACGACCAGCTCTCATCGATTCTGGCGGTGCAAAAGGCCTCGCAGCAGACGGCGGCTATGGCTTATGTCGGTTACACCGTGGTGGTCGACGGCGCGACGACCGAACTGACATCGAACGGCGCGACCTGGAGCTTCAATTCGACCAAGCCGGCGACCGCGACCGTGACCGTCAAGGACGCAACCACCGGGCAGACGGCCTATACGGGCAGCTATAGCGTCAGCTCCGGCGACCAGAAATTCACCTGGGACGGCATGGGCAGCGACGGCAAGCAATGGCCGACGGGCAATTACACGATCTCGATCACCGCGGTCGACGCCAACCAGCAGACGGTGAACATATCGACCGAGATCGAGGCCGTCGTCACCGCGGCAAACATGCAGGCAGACCCGCCGACGCTGACCATCGCCGGCAAGGACTACACCGCCGACAAGATCAAGCGCATCGTGATCCCGAGCACGGTGACCAAGCCCACCGAAACGACGTCGTGATCTGCGGCCTTGAACCGCCGGAAATCATAAAGTTCCGGCGGTCGGTATTGTTGATACGAAATAACCTCGAAATATTAAACTGCGACGCGTTCGTTACCTCCGGCGGCGGGCCGACTGCCTCAAGACGCTGAAAACGCCTTATTTATATGATGGACTTTGCCACTGGCGCGGGCTTCGGCGCAGCCGGGCAAGCTTCCGGCGGGACGCCAACCGTAACCAAAAGGTTAGCGTCGGTTAGGCAAACATTTCCTCATCGTCGCAATGCGCTTAGGCAAATTTTAAGCCGCCATGTGTAGTTTTTGCGATGTTGAGTACTTAGTCAGTCCGAGTCTTTGTGAGTAAACCAATGACCGAACCCCACCGCCCGAGGGTCAAATACGTCATCGGGCCCGATGGCAGTCCGCTGACGATCGCCGACTTGCCGC
>Ga0182736_1000427_pt1 | contig 66443 bp, 52 predicted proteins | sample eDN5th30CKraftBY_FD_128882 | JGI IMG/M metagenome (GOLD analysis project Ga0182736, IMG submission 128882) | Enriched backyard soil microbial communities from Emeryville, California, USA - eDNA 5th pass 30_C Kraft BY (version 2) (version 2) | ecosystem: Environmental > Terrestrial > Soil >... | reverse complement strand
CGACCACGGCTTGCCCGCGGCCTCGAGTTGTTCCCCGCGGACCGTGGCGAGCACCGATGCCGCCTGTTCGCCACCCATCACCGAGATCCGGGCGTTGGGCCACATCCACAGAAACCGCGGCGAATACGCCCGGCCGCACATGGAATAGTTGCCCGCTCCGTAGGATCCGCCGATCACCACCGTCAGTTTGGGTACCCGCGCACACGCGACCGCGGTGACCATCTTGGCGCCGTGCTTGGCGATACCCCCGGCTTCATAGTCGCGGCCGACCATGAAGCCGGCGATGTTCTGCAGGAACACCAGCGGGATGCTGCGCTTATCGCACAGTTCGATGAAATGCGCACCCTTGAGGGCCGATTCGCCGAACAGCACCCCGTTGTTGGCGATGATTCCCACCGGGTGGCCGTGAATGCGCGCGAACGCCGTCACCAGCGTCTTGCCGTACTCCGCCTTGAACTCGCTGATCTCGCTGCCGTCGACGACGCGCTCGATCACCTGCCGCACGTCATAAGGCACCCGCGGGTCCGGTGGCACCACGTCGTAGAGCTCGGCAGGATCATGGCGGGGCTCTACTGAACTGCTGATCTGCCACGGACTTTCGTGGCGCGGCCCGAAGGTCGCCGCGATCTGCCGGACGATGCGCAACGCGTGTTCGTCGTCGTCGGCCAGGTAGTCGGTCACGCCGGAGACCTTGGAGTGCAGATCGCCGCCGCCGAGTTCTTCGGCAGTCACCACCTCGCCGGTGGCCGCCTTCACCAGCGGCGGGCCGCCGAGGAAGATCGTGCCCTGCTCGCGCACGATGACGGCCTCGTCGCTCATGGCGGGCACGTAGGCGCCGCCGGCGGTGCATGAGCCGAGCACGGCGGCGATCTGCGGGATGCCCCGCGCACTCATGGTCGCCTGGTTGTAGAAGATGCGGCCGAAGTGCTCGCGGTCCGGGAACACCTCGTCCTGGCGGGGCAGGAACGCACCGCCGGAGTCCACCAGGTAAATGCACGGCAGCTGGTTGTTCAGTGCGACTTCCTGGGCGCGCAGGTGCTTTTTGACGGTGATCGGGTAGTAGGTGCCGCCCTTGACGGTGGCGTCGTTGGCGACGACCACACATTCCCGCCCGGAGACTCGCCCGATCCCGGTGATGATGCCGGCGCCGGGGCACTCGTTGTCGTACATGCCGTCGGCGGCCAGTGGAGCCAGCTCCAGAAACGGGCTGCCCGGATCCAGCAGCCGGTCGACTCGGTCGCGCGGCAACAGTTTGCCCCGCGCCACGTGGCGCTGCCGGGAATGCTCACTGCCGCCGAGTGCCGCGGTCGCCAGCTTGGTGTTGAGTTCGTCGACCAGGCGCCGGTGCTCGTCGGCGAATGTGGGTGCCGTCATGACAGTTTCGACAGGTTCAGCGGTGCTGCGGTTTTCGCGACGACCTCGTCCACGGTGACGCCCGGCGCGGTCTCGACCAGCTGCAGACCTTCGTCGGTGACGTCGATGACGGCCAGGTCGGTGATGATGCGATCGACGCATCGGGCGCCGGTGAGCGGCAGGGTGCACTCTTCGACGATCTTGGCGCTGCCGTCCTTGGCCGCGTGTTCCATCATCACGATGACGCGGCGCGCCCCGTGCACCAGGTCCATCGCCCCGCCCATGCCCTTGATCATCTTGCCGGGGATCATCCAGTTGGCCAGGTCGCCGGCCGCTGAAACCTGCATGGCGCCAAGGACCGCCACATCGAGGTGGCCGCCGCGGATCACCCCGAACGAGGCCGACGACGAGAAGAACGACGCCCCGGGCAAGGTGGTGACCGTTTCTTTGCCCGCGTTGATCAGGTCTGCGTCGATGTCCTCGCGGCGCGGGTACGGCCCGACGCCGAGGATCCCGTTCTCCGAATGCAGCACCACGCTCACGCCGTCGGGAATGTGGTTGGGAATCAGGGTGGGCAGCCCGATGCCGAGGTTGACGTATTGTCCGTCTTCCAACTCGGCGGCCACCCGTGCGGCCAGTTCGTCCCTGGTGAGTGTCATGGCTGGCGCACCGTCTCCCGCTCGATTCGCTTGATCGGATTGGGTACGTGCACCACCCGGTGCACGTGGACCCCGGGCGTGTGCACCTGCGCCGGATCGATCTCGCCCGGCTCGACGAGGTGCTCGACCTCGGCGATCGTGATGCGCCCGGCAGCGGCGCAGTCCGGGTTGAAGTTGGCGGCGGCCTCGCGGTAGACGAGGTTTCCGTGCCGATCGCCCTTCCAGGCGTGCACCAGCGCGAAGTCGGTGCGGATCGCCCGCTCCAGGACGTAGGTGCGTCCGTCGAACTCGCGGGTCTCCTTCGGCGGTGAGGCCACCGCCACCCCACCGGCCCCGTCATAGCGCCACGGCAGGCCGCCGTCGGCCACCTGGGTGCCCACCCCGGTCGGCGTGTAGAACGCCGGAATCCCGGCGCCGCCTGCGCGCAGCCGCTCGGCGAGAGTGCCCTGCGGGGTCAACTCCACCTCGAGTTCGCCGGACAGGAACTGCCGGGCGAATTCCTTGTTCTCCCCCACATAGGAGCTGACCGTACGCCGGATCCGCTTGTGCTCCAACAGCACTCCCAGACCGACGCCGTCCACGCCGCAGTTGTTCGAAACCGTCTCCAGACCGGTGACACCGAGCGCCAGCACCGCGTCGATCAACGCCTCCGGTATGCCGCACAGCCCGAACCCGCCCACCGCCAGTGACGCACCGTCGGTCACGTCGGCCACGGCTTCTGCTGCCGTCCCCACGACCTTGTCGATCGCCACGGGCACCTCCTCGTTTTCAGTTAATGTTGATTAACTGACGTCAGAGAATACCATTCTCACGACGCCCTGTCAGCCACCGCACAGATGCGCTATCGCCTGCCGGCGCATCTCGTCCTTGCGGACCTTTCCGGTGACCGTCATCGGGAACTCCTCGACCACCCGCAGGTAGCGCGGCACCTTGAAGTGCGCCAGCCGGCCGGCGCAGAATTCCCGCAGCGCCTCAACGCTCAGCGGCGCCGCACCGGCGCGCATCATCACCACCGCCATCAGTTCCTCGCCGTAGGTTTCGTCGGGCACGCCGACGACCTGGGCGTCGAGGATGTCGGGGTGGGTGTGCAGAAATTCCTCGATCTCACGCGGGTAGATGTTCTCCCCTCCGCGGATCACCATGTCCTTGATCCGTCCGGTGATCCGCACATAGCCGTCGTCGTCCATGACGGCCAGGTCCCCGCTGTGCATCCAGCCGTCGGCGTCGATGGCCGCCGCGGTCTTAGCCGGGTCGTTCCAGTAGCCGGTCATCACCGAATAGCCGCGGGTGCAGAACTCGCCGACTTCCCCTCGCGGCACGGTGTGCCCGGTGCCGGGGTCGGTCAGCTTGATCTCCAGGTGCGGACCCACCCGCCCAACCGTCTCGACCCGCTGCGCCAGGGAATCCTCGGCGCGGGTCTGGGTCGACACCGGGGAGGTCTCGGTCATGCCGTAGCAGATCGCGACCTCTCTCATGTGCATGTCGTCGATCACCCGCCGCATCACCTGCACCGGACACGGCGAGCCCGCCATGATCCCGGTGCGCAGGCTGGTGAGGTCGTAGCGGCCGAAGTCGGGCAGACCGAGCTCTGCGATGAACATGGTGGGCACCCCGTACAGGCTGGTGCACGACTCGGCCTGCACGGCGCGCAGCGTGGCCGCCGGGTCGAATCCAGGTGCCGGGATGATGATGGCCGCACCGTGACTGGTCGCCGCCAGGTTCCCCATCACCATCCCGAAGCAGTGGTAGAAGGGCACCGGCAGGCAGACCCGGTCCTGCTCGGTGTAGCCCAGCAACTCCCCGACCAGGTAGCCGTTGTTGAGGATATTGTGGTGGCTCAGCGTCGCGCCCTTGGGGTAACCCGTTGTGCCCGAGGTGTATTGGATGTCGATCGGATCATGGGTATGCAGTGCGGCGGCTGCCCGACTCAGGGCTGCGGCGTCGACGGCAGTGCCCGCCAGCTCGTGCCACCGGGCGCTGTCGATGAACACCACCTCACGCAGCTCCGGGCACTCGGATGCCGCCTCTCGCAGCAGCGCAACGTAATCGGAGGTCTTGAAACGCGACGCCGAGACGACCATCGCGGCCCCGGACTGCTTGAGCGCATAAGCCAGCTCGTGGGAGCGGTAGGAAGGATTGAGGTTGACCAGCACGGCGCCGATCTCGGCGCAGGCGTACTGCGTCAGCACCCATTCGGCGCAGTTGGGCGCCCAGATCCCCACGCGGTCCCCGGCGCTGATACCGGCCTGCAAAAGGCCGCTGGCCAGCCGGCGCACATCGGCCGACAGCTCGGCGTAGCTCCAGCGCCGGCCCGAGGCGACCTCGACCAACGCATCACGATCGGGGTACGCGCTCGCGGTGGCAGCGAGATCGGCACCGATGGTCGTCTCCAACAGCGCGGGTCGGGTTTCGCCGCGGGCGTAGGACAAATCGCGACGTGCCGCGGGTCCCGCCGTTGCCATCAGGCCTCCACCGGTCTCGCCCGAAGTCGGGTCGACCCCGAGGCGATGGGTGCTACGTTAGTGACCATTAACTCAGCTGTCCATGATGAGCGGAGGCGTGATGGCGGCATCCGCTCCGCCCGGCGCGGGAAGTGACGAACCGGCCAACCGCCGCAGCCGACTGAAGTCTGACCGGCGCACCCAGTTGCTCGCGGCCGCCGAGCGCCTCTTCGCCCAGCGCGGCTTTCTCGCGGTGCGGTTGGAGGACATCGGTGCCGCCGCCGGCGTCAGCGGCCCGGCGATCTATCGCCACTTCCCCAACAAGGAAGCACTTCTCGTCGAATTGCTGGTCGGTATCAGCACCCGGCTGCTCGCCGGGGCGCGCGCCGTCGAATCGGGCGGACACAGCCCTGAACAAGTGCTGGACGGCCTGGTCGAGTTTCATCTCGATTTCGCGTTCGGCGAGCCGGACCTGATCCGGATTCAAGACCGCGACCTGGCGCATCTGCCGGCCGGGGCGCAACGTCAGGTGCGCAGCGCCCAGCGTCAGTACGTCGAGGTCTGGGTAGGTGTGCTGTGCGCGCGCTACCCCGGCCTGGCCGAGGCCGACGCCCGGTTGATGGCCCACGCGGTGTTCGGCCTGCTGAACTCGACGCCCTACAGCATGAAGCCCGCGGGAACCAAGCCGGCGGCCCCCGAGCGCTCCCGAGCGGTGTTGCGGGCGATGACGATCAGCGCGCTGGGTGCTCCCGTCATTTGACTGAGCTCGGCGACGTCGCGGTCGCGGACGGCCCGGCGCAGGTACCCTGCAACCCATGAGGTGGGTATGACCGATCCGTATGGACCCACAGGTTCCGATCAGCCCTGGCAGCGCAACGGGGGCAACGAACCGTCGAGCTTCGGCAATCCGCCACACGTCGATCCGGCCTACGCGGGACAGCTTCCGTCGTACCCGGAGGGCTATCCGCCGCAGCCCCCCAACCCGACCGCCCCCCTGCCGCGGCAGCACTGGGAGCCGTCACCGCCCCCGCCCGGTGGCCCCTCGGGCGGCGGGCCGGCAGGCGGCGGCCAGGGCGGCCCACCGGAACCGCCGCGGTTCCCGAACTGGCTGTGGCTGGTGGCCGGCGCCGCGGTGCTACTGGTGGTCGGCATGGTGATCGCACTGGTGATCGCCAACGGCTCAGAGCGGAATTCGGCTACGGTGACGCCGGTTTCGCCGCTACCGACGGCCCCGAGTACACCGATTCCCAAGCGCACCCCGACAACCACGCCGCCGCCGACGCGGTCGACGACGCCCAGCACCACCCCGAGCACACCGCCGCCGACCACATCGACCACCGCCGGGGTCCCCGAGACCATCGTCTACAGCGTCACCGGGACCGGCAGGGCGCTCAGCATCGCCTACATCGACACCGGCGGGGTGCTGCAGACCGAGTTCAACGTGGCGCTGCCCTGGACCAAGCAGGTCACCCTGACACCGCCCGCATCGACTGCGGCAGCGGTCACGGTCGTCAACTTCGGCGAGCAGGTCACCTGCTCGTTGTCGGTGGACGGCACCCAGGTGCGTCAGCGCACCGGGTCCATCCTCACGGTCTGCACGGCGAAGGGCTAAACCGTCACGCCGCACGGCGCGGCACCCGCACGCCGAGCATCGCCAGCAGACCGAGCACCAGCACGGTGCACAGCCCGCCCATACCGGCCCGGTCGCTGTGGAAGATGTCGACGAAGAGCGAGAACAACCACGGCGCCAGAAACGACACGGCGCGGCCGGTCATCGTGTAGAGCCCGAAGGCCACCCCTTCGAAACCCTCCCGGCCTTCCTGCGCCATCCGCAGCAGCAACGTGCGCGCCGAGGACTGGGTGGGCCCGATGAACAGACACAGCAGCAGCCCACAGGCCCAGAACGCGACCGGCCCGGACAACGTTATCAACGTGACGCCGGCGGCCACCATCGCGACCAGCGAGCCGACGATCACTGTCTTGGACCCGATCCGGTCATCGAGCAGGCCACCGGCGATCGCGCCGAGCGCGGCCACCACGCTGGCGGCCACCCCGAAGATCAGCACGTCACCGGTCGAGATGCCGTAGACGTTGACGCCGAGCACCGCCCCGAACGCGAATACCCCGGCCAAGCCGTCCCGGAAGATCGCACTGGCGACCAGGTAGTAGACCAGGTTGCGATCGCGGTGCCATTCGGCGGTGATGTCGCGCCACAACTGGCGATAGCCGCTGAGCAGGCCCACCCGCGGCGGGGCCGGCTCCTCGGTGCCCGCCAGCCGGTGGGCGATCAGCAGCAACGGCAGCGCGAACATCGCCAGCCACGCGGCGGTCAGCCACATCGCGGCCCGAACGTTCTGCCCGCCCTCGACCGACAGGCCCAGCAGGCCGCGGGTCGGACCGCTACCGGCGACGAAGCCCAGGTAGACCACCAACAGCAGCACCACGCTGCCGGCATAGCCTGCGGCCCAGCCGAATCCGGAGATCCGCCCGGAATTCGCCGGCGTCGACACCTGCCGCAGCATGGCGTTGTAAGGCACGCTCGCCAGGTCACCGCAGGCGGCGGTCAGCGCCAGCAGCACCAGCCCCGGTGCCAGATAGGCCGGCGTGTCGCGAATCGTGCTCATCGACGCGATGAGCACCACCGCAGTCCCGGTCAGGACCGCCAGCGTCACCCGCCGGCGGCGCGGGGCGGCCACCCACACCCCGACCAGCGGCGCCACCGCGGCCACGGTCAGACCGGAGATGGCCAGCGTGCGGCCCAGCCAGCTGGCCGGCGACACCGCACCGGGCAGCTCCCGGCCGACGCTGCTGGTCAGATACACCGAGAACACGAACGTCACCACGATCGCGCTCACGGCCGCGGCGCCGGTATCCCACAACGCCCACGCCACGATCCGCCATCGCCCGGATCTGACCACCCCCGGGGCATCCATGCCTGGCACTCTACGATTGGCCCATGCCAGTGCCTGCTCCCAGCCCGGATGCCCGCGCCGTCATCACCGGAGCATCCCAGGGGATCGGCGAAGCGCTGGCGACCGAACTGGCCGCCCGCGGACACGCGCTGATCCTCACCGCGCGCCGCGAGGATGTGCTCAACGACGTGGCGGCGCGGCTCCGCGACAAGTACCGGGTGACCGTGGAGGTGCGGCCCGTCGACCTGGCCGATCCCCCGGCCCGCGACGAGTTCTGCGCCGAATTGGCCGATCGGGAGATTTCGGTGCTGTGCGCCAACGCCGGTACCGCGACGTTCGGGCCGATCTCCGGCCTGGACCCCGCCGCGGAAAAGGCGCAGGTGCAGCTGAACGCCGTTGCGGTACACGACCTGGTGCTGGCGGTGCTGCCGGGCATGCTGGCGCGGCGAGCCGGGGGAATCCTGATCTCGGGTTCGGCGGCCGGCAACTCACCGATACCCAACAACGCCACCTACGCCGCCACCAAGGCCTTCGCCAACACCTTCAGCGAGTCACTGCGCGGCGAGCTGCTCAAATCCGGGGTGCACGTGACGCTGTTGGCACCGGGGCCGGTGCGCGCCGAGATGCCCGACGCCACCGAAGCCTCGCTGGTCGACAAGCTGATCCCGGACTTCTTGTGGATCTCCACCCAACACACCGCCAAGCTGTCACTGGATGCCTTGGAGCGCAACAAGATGCGCGTCGTTCCCGGAATCACATCGAAGGCCATGTCGATGGCCAGCGGGTACGCCCCGCGCGCGATCGTCACGCCGATCGTGGGCGCGGTCTATAAGAAGCTCGGCGGCGGCTAACGGCGATCGCAGGCACGGCGAAGCCGGGGAACCAGGTGAACCCCCGTCAGATTTAACGCCGGCGACGGCCGGTGCCCATCTGGCCGCGAGAGATCTGCCCGACCACCACGGTGGTGACCGCGGCCACCACTCGCTTGCCCTCCCGGGTGGACAGGAAGTGGGCCAGCCAGCGTCCGAACCGCCGCCACCAGGGCGGCCGCTTCGGCGGCGGCGGAATGGTGACGTCACCTTGCGGGGGTCGGCTGCCCTCTCCGGCGGCCAGTTTCGCCGACAGGATTTCGTAAGCCGACTCCCGATCGACGGTCTGGCCGTATTCGGTCTGCAGCGGACTGGCTTTGGCCGCAGCGGTGATCGCGTCGTTGCCGATGGTTCCCATCAGTGACCGTGGCGCACGCAGCCGGGTCCACGCGACCGGGGTCGGGGCGCCATGTTCGGACAGCACGGTGACGACCGCTTCACCGATGCCCAGCGACGTCAGCGCCGACTCCAAGTCGTACACCTTGGTTTTCGGGTAGGTGCGCACCGTTTTGCTCAGCGCCTTCTGGTCGTCGGGGGTGAAGGCACGCAGGGCGTGCTGGATGCGCGCACCCAGCTGCGACAGCACCGCGTTAGGCACATCGGTGGGCAACTGCGTGCAGAAGAACACCCCGACACCCTTGGAGCGGATCAGTTTGACGGTCTGCTCGACCTGTTCCAGGAACGCCTTGGAGGCGTCGGTGAACAGCAGGTGCGCCTCGTCGAAGAAGAACACCAGCTTGGGTTTGTCCAGGTCGCCGACCTCGGGCAGGAAGGTGAACAGGTCGGCCAGCACCCACATCAGGAAGGTGGAGAACAGCACCGGACGCGCCGCCTGCTCGCCGAGTTCCAGCAGCGAGATGATGCCGCGGCCCTGCGGGTCGAGCCGGATCAGATCCTTGGGATCCAATTCCGGCTCCCCGAAGAAGCTGTCGGCGCCTTCGGCTTCCAGGTTGACCAGTGCCCGCAGGATCACCCCCGCGGTCGCCGGAGAAACCGCGCCGAGCTGCTTGAGCGCCGGCTTGCCCTCGTCGCTGGTGAGGTAGCTGATCACCGAGCGCAGATCCTTCAAATCCAGCAGCAGGTAACCGTTCTGGTCGGCCCAGTGGAAGATCAACCCGAGCGTCGACTCCTGAGTGGCGTTGAGCCCCAGCACTTTCGACAACAAGATAGGCCCGAAGCTGGAAATGGTGGCGCGCACCGGCACGCCGATGCCGCCGGTGCCCAGGGACAAGAACTCCACCGGGAACGCGGTCGCCGCCCAGTCATCGCCGGTCTCGGTGGCACGCTGGGTGATCTTGTCGCCCGCCTCGCCGGGACGTGACAGCCCGGACAGGTCACCCTTGACGTCGGCCATCAGCACCGGGACGCCGGCCGCGGACAGCTGCTCGGCGATCACCTGCAGCGTCTTGGTCTTGCCGGTGCCGGTGGCGCCGGCCACCAGCCCGTGCCGGTTGATCGTGGCCAGTGGGATGCGGACCTGCGCCGACGCGTCGGCGGTCCCGTCGATGACCACCGTGCCCAGTTCGAGGGCCTGACCGTCGGCGACGTAGCCGGCCGCGATCTGCTGAGCGGCGTTCGCCGCCGAATCGGGACTCACAGCCCCCGACATTACTTGCCCGGTCAGCACCGTCATGCGACTACGGGCGCCCCGAGGGGCTAACGTGGGCAAACTGTGAGCGCTGCACGAGACGAACTCGTCTGGATCGACTGCGAGATGACCGGTCTTGATCTGGCTTCGGACAAACTGATCGAGATCGCCGCCCTGGTCACCGACGGTGAGCTGAACATCCTCGGCGAGGGCATCGACGTGGTGATCCACACCGACGACGCCACGCTGGACGCGATGAGCGACGTCGTGACCGACATGCACACCCGATCAGGGCTGATCGAGGAGGTAAGGGCCTCGAGCATCGACCTCGCCACCGCCGAGGCGATGGTGCTCGACTACATCCGCACCCACGTCAAACAGGCCAAGACGGCACCGCTGGCGGGCAACTCGATCGGCACCGACCGGGCGTTTCTGGCCCGCGACATGACCGCGCTCAACGACTATCTGCACTACCGGATGGTCGATGTCAGCTCGATCAAGGAGTTGTGCCGGCGCTGGTACCCGCGGATTTATTTCGGCCAGCCGGACAAGGGGCTCGCGCACCGGGCGCTCGCTGACATCCACGAGTCGATCCGGGAGCTGAAGTTCTACCGGCGCACCGCATTCGTGGCCCCTCCCGGGCCTCCTACCAGCGATATCGCCGCGATTGCTGCCGAACTGGGACCGTCGACGGACGCGCCCGAGGCAATCGATTCGGTCGCTGAGCGCCCGAGCGGCTAGTATCGACGACGCTGCGTGCTCGGCTCGCCGATCGGCAGCAATGGTGGCTGTAGTTCAGCTGGTAGAGCACCAGGTTGTGATCCTGGGTGTCGCGGGTTCGAGTCCCGTCAGCCACCCCGACAGGTCGGAGGGTTTCGCGCCCTCCGACCTTTTTCTTTTGTGTTTCTTCGCGGGGAACGGTTACCGGGTGACTATTTCGTGGCCTGACCGTCGGCAGTGGAGCTCCCGAGCCCGGCCTGTCCACGCACCGGTGACTGGGCGCTCGAGGCCTCTCACCGCCCCGCTCCGGAACGAGATCTGCGCCACACTCGACCGGCCCCCAAGGGTGAACCAGGCGACGCAGTCGGCCTGCGGCCGCCGACTATCTTAATTCCCCAGGTCAGGATGATTTTTTGCGGCGGTTGACACCGGCTGGAGCGCGGTGGGTCCAGCCGCCGAAACGTGTCACCGCGGCGGGTATTTGTAACGCGATCAGGGCGCGTCGGTTTGGTGGGAATGTCACGTTTTGGTTACGGTCCCTGCGTGCTCACGCAAGGACTAGTTGATCTGCGCATGAAATCCTCGGTTCTGGCGGCGACGGCCATGTTGCCGGCCGCCGTCTTGTTCGCCGGCGGCGCCGGCGCTGAACCGGGTAACAACGACGAACCCGCGGCCGCCGCCGAGGCGCCGCCCCCGCCCGAGGACCTGCCTCCCCCGCCGCCGGAAGACGGGCCTCCCCCGCCTCCCGAGGACGCCCCTCCGCCGCCGCCCGAAGACTTTCCGCCGCCTCCGGCCGAAGCCTTTTCGGTGGGTGCCTGGGGAATGCCGGCGCCGCACGCACTGCCGCCGGGCATCGCCAACGAGCGCGGCATGCAGGTAAAGACGATCCTGGTCTCACGCAGCATCAGCGAGGCGTTCCCGCAGGTGCACAACATGATCGGGGTACGTCCGGACGGCCAGCGCTGGCACCCGTCGGGCCTGGCGATCGACATCATGATCCCCAACTCCGGCAGCCCCGAGGGCATTGCGCTCGGAGACCAGATCGTGGCGTACGCCCTGCGCAACGCCGGCCGGTTCGCCCTGCAAGACGCGATCTGGCGCGGCACCTACTACACGCCTGCCGGACCCAGCGGCCGAGGCAACGGCCACTACGACCATGTGCACATCACCACCTTCGGGGGTGGCTATCCCAACGGCAGCGAAGAGTACCTGCAAGAAGAGACCGAGCCGGCCCCTGCCTGAGCCGCGGACGCCGAAGCGCCGCTAACGCGTCGGCTCGTTGGCGTTGCCGGCTTCCCATTGCGACCACGGCACGTTCCAGTCGCCGAGGCCTTCGGTGCCGGGCAGCAGCGACCCGATCGTGTTGCTGATCTGCACCACGTCGCCGCGCTTGACGTGGTCGTAGAACCACAGCGCGTTGCTGGGACTGACGTTGATGCAGCCGTGGCTGGTGTTGGAGTAGCCCTGCGCACCCACCGACCACGGCGCCGAGTGCACGAAGATTCCGCTGTAGGAGATCTGGGTGGCCCAGTCCACATCGGTGCGATAGCCGTTGGGCGAGTTGACCGGCACCCCGTAGGTAGACGAATCCATCACGATGTGCGGGAACCGTTCGCCGACGATGTAGGTGCCGTTGTTCGTCGGGGTGCTGTCCTTGCCCATCGACACCGGCATGGTCTTGACGATTTCGCCGTTGACCCGCACCACCATTGACTTGGTGTCGTCATCGACGGTCGCGATCACCTCGTCGCCGATGACGAAGTGGCTCGACGCGTTGTCCTGTCCGAAGACGCCGTTGCCCAGGTCCACGCCGTAGATGTTGACCGCCACGTCGACCTTGGTCCCGGACTTCCAGAAAGATTGTGGGCGCCACCGCACTTCCCGGTTGTTCAGCCAGTAGAACGCGCCGGTCACGGGCGGGTCGGTGGTGATCTTGATCGCCTTTTCGGCCGCCGCGCGATCAACGATGTTCTCGTCGAAACGGATCGCCACCGGCTGACCGACGCCGACGACTTCGCCGTCGCGGGGCATGACGTAGGGCATGGTCAGGTTCTGCGGCGAATGGGTCTGGAAGGTCACCTGCCGGCTGGTCACACCGCCTAACCCGAGAGACTTGGCGTTCACCGTGTAGCGCTTGTTGTAGCCGAGCGGTTCGGTCGTCGACCAGGTCAGCCCGTCGGGGCTGAGCCGACCGTCGACCACCGCGCCGTACTCGTTGACCATGGTGACCGAGTCGAGCACCCCGTCCTCAGCGGTCACCGTCACCGGCACGTCCACCGCCACCCCGACGGCCTTGTCGGTGACCGACGCGGTGAGCTTGGGCACCAGCAGGTCGGCGAACGGGGTGCCCTTGTCGGTGATGATCTTCGTCGCCTCCGCGTCGGCATTGCCGCCGCAGGCGCTCAGACCCAACACGACGGCGGGCACCACCAGCAGCGCCGCGAGCCGGGACCGATACCCCCGACAGCGGCGCGTCGAACCAACCTGCCCCATGCTCTGTTCCCACCTGACCCAGCTCAAACTGCTCGCAGGCAGTCTAGTGGCTAATCGGGCCTGCCGCTGCCGAGCGATCGCCGCCCGGGCACCAGCGGATTTCGCCTCGTGGTGCAGTGCCTGTTATTGTCTTCCTCGCGGTCTTGACCGCCCAGCGCCGTTAGCTCAGTTGGTAGAGCAGCTGACTCTTAATCAGCGGGTCCGGGGTTCGAAACCCTGACGGCGCACAGTTCAGAGGCATTTCACCGTTCTGCGGTACCCCCAGGTGTGCGCATTCAAGCGCAAGACGGGCCGCGTGATCCACGTGGCACCCCGGGCGGGCCATTGGCCGACGTCTCGATTCATATGGTCGCCCTCGATGACCGATCAGGTCGCCCTCTCGTGGCCTTGGCCCGGAAGTCCTTCGCAAAACGGGGCGGCCTCACACCCGCCTCAGGCGTGGCGCCACAACCTGAACAGTCGGTGTGTTCGCCGTCTTTCGCATTCACTTCGGCGCCCAAGGCTGCGCATTCGCGGCGTCGAGACGTAGGTAACTGGTCCTCGGAGCTGCGACGTAGCTCTGGCGGGGGCGCATGGCGACGTCGCAACGAGGTTTGCCGAACCCGACTGAGTGGGTCCCAAGCACGAGCGGGCGCTGAGGCAAAAGCTCACACATTCCTAATGTTCACCCAGCATTGTTCTAGTTAGGTTAGGTTTCCCTATGAAAGGCGGTTATTCTCATCCTCGCAGGATTCTGCATCCTAACTCTCGGGTGCAGTACAGCAAATTGACAAGGAGCTAGCTGTGGACTTCGTCTTACATCCCGATACGACCAGTCGCGGTACCGGCCGGGCGCCCCGGATCGCGGCCGCCGGGATCGCTTTGGTGGGAGCGGGCCTGATCGCCGTCCATCCGGTTGCGCCGGTCCTGCAGGACTTCCGGCACCAGGCTGTGCAGTTGACGAGCTGGGAATCGATGTTCGAAAAGACCAATGAGAGCATTGCCGCGCTGATGGCGAACTCCAACGTCAACGCGCTGCTGGAACAGTACGCCAGCAACCAGAGCGACTACAGCCAGCTGATCCTCGGCATGGAGAACGTCCCGCTGGACCACCGGGACGGCATGGAGCCGCGGTTCGTCACCTCGGGCCTCGCCGGCGTCAACAAGGCGATCGACCTCATGGTCAACGGGGATGGCGGCCAGGCGATCGTCGATGGAGAACACCTCCGGTACCCGGGGCTGGAGGAGCTGTCGAATCAGGTATCCGAGTCACTCCAGAACGGGGATATCTTCGGAGCCTTCAACCACGTGAACATCTGGCTGCTGTACGGCCTCGAGGACCTCGGCAAAGCCCTGGGCCCGGTGCTGTCCATCCCCGCCCTGGAGGCGATGAACCAGTCGAGCCTGCTGAACGAGTTCATCGGCCCTCTCGACGGTTGGGCATTTATCAAGCACACCAGCGATGCGCTGATGGCGCCGACAATCGGTGCCGTGTACCAGCTGGCCGAGAACATCGGCGCTGCATCCGGCGGCGACCTGGGGGCGCTGTTCAACCTGCCCGCTGACGTGCTGAACAGCTACCTCAACGGTTATGTCGTGCCCGAGACCGGCGAGGTCTTCACAGGTCTGCTCACCGAAGGTGGCATCTTCGACCTGATGACGAACGAGTGGGCGGCAAGGGCGGCCGAGGCGATCACGGTGGGCACCGCGCATCTGCCGGTCAACGCCGTTGACCTCCCTGACCCCGGGGTGGCTGGACCTGACCTGTTCGACGCCGACTTCCTGTCGGGCTTATTCGACGGCAGTTTCTGGGGCCTCTGAGCAACGGGTGCACAACGGCCGGGAAGGAACCTTTGTCCTTCCCGGCCGTTGCGTTGAGCGTGATATCGCGCGGGCTGTGGCCTCAGCGGTTGCGGATTCGCCGGATCGCCAACACCACAAGCAGGCCGCCGGCCCCCGCCAGGGAGACCATCACCACCGGCTGGGTGACGAAGCCGACAATCCGGGTCTTGGCCCGCTCAGCCAGGTGACGGGGGTTGGCCCGGTCCGCGAGAATGTCCACCGTCGACGCCAACTGCTCACGCGCCTGGTCGATGTCCTTCTTGATCCGCTCGGGATCGCGTTCCGCCACTGTCGTCCTCCCTGTCCACCCGATGCTGCCCCTGCCGAACTACCCTAGAGCAGCCGGGCTTGGTCTCACGCTCCGGCGAGCAGAAAGGGGTAGTTGTTGACCGACACCGCACGCCTGGCGCCCGGCGATGAAGCCCCGGCGTTCAGCCTTCCCGACGCCGACGGCAACACCGTGTCATTGGCCGACTACCGGGGCCGACGCGTCGTCGTCTACTTCTACCCCGCGGCCTCGACCCCGGGCTGCACCAAGCAGGCCTGCGACTTCCGGGACAACCTGCGTGACTTCAACGACGCCGGGCTCGACGTCATCGGCATCTCCCCCGACAAGCCGGCCAAGCTGGCCAAGTTCCGCGACGCCGAGGCCCTGACGTTCCCGCTGCTGTCCGACCCCGACCGCAGCGTGTTGACGGCCTGGGGCGCCTACGGCGAAAAGAAGATGTACGGCAAGACCGTGCAGGGCGTCATCCGCTCGACGTTCGTCGTCGACGAGAAGGGCAAGATCGCCGAGGCCCAGTACAACGTGCGGGCCACCGGGCACGTGGCCAAACTGCGGCGGGATTTGTCGATTTAGCGCTTCGCGATGAGTTTTCGTCTCGGGGCCGGTCGGTATATCCGCGAGCCAACCGGCTCACCGATGGCCCCGAGAGGAGCAGACGATGCCCGCGACCCGTATCGGCTTGTGGTTTGACACCCAAGCACTGGAAGCCGCCGAATACTACGTGGCGATCTTCCCCAACTCCGAGATCAGCCATGTCTCCTATTGGGGTCCGGAGAACCCCGACCGCCAAGGCACCCCCCTGGTGGTGTTGTTCACTCTCGACGGCAGTGAGTTCTCGGCCGTCAACGGCGGCCCGGACTTCCCGTTCACCGAGGCGATCTCGATCGAGATCGAGTGCGCTGATCAGGCTGAGCTCGACTACTACTGGGACGCCCTGTCACGCGATGGCAGTCAGGTGCAGTGCGGGTGGCTCAAGGACCGCTACGGATTGTCGTGGCAGGTCACACCGCGGCGGCTGGGTGAACTGATGACCGATCCAGACCCGGCCCGGGTGCAACGCGTCAAGGAAGCCATGTTCGCGATGGTCAAACTCGATGTTGCCGCCTTGGAGGCGGCAGCCGAGGCAGGGTGAACCGGCCGCTCGGTGCTGGCCGCACGGCGTGCCGGCCGGTAGCTTGGGCGTATGCCGGGGTCGCAGACGGCCGCAGATTTCGACGTTGTCTCCCTTCTGGATCCGTTTCGCCGTGAGATCCGTGCCCATTGCTATCGGATGACCGGCTGTCTGCACGAAGCCGAGGACTTGGTGCAGGAGACCTACCTGCGGGCGTGGCGCTCATTCCAGGATTTCGAACACCGATCTTCGGTGCGCACCTGGCTGTATCGCATCGCCACCAACGTGTGCCTGAGCTATCTGGACCAACGGCGACGCCGTCCGCTGCCGACCGGCCTGGGCGCTCCGGCCGCCGACGCTGCTCACCGGCCCGAGAAGGAAGCGTCGACACTGTGGTTGGAACCCGTCCCCGACACGTGGTTGTGGACAAGCGAACCGCCCCACCCCGAAGAGCGTGCCATCAGTCGAGAGTCGGTGCGGATCGCATTCATCGCCGCGCTGCAGCACCTGACCGCACAGCAACGCGCCGTGCTGCTCATGCGCGATGTGCTTGCCCTCCGCGCCGGGGAGGTGGCCGAGGCGCTGGGACTGTCGGTCGCCGCGGTGAACTCGACATTGCAACGGGCCCACGCGCGCATGGGCGAGGTCGCCGATCTCGCCACTCCCACCGAACCAGACACGCAACAGCACCGTCGGCTGCTCGCGGCATATCTGCGCGCTTTCGAGAACTACGACGTGCCGGCCATCGTCGAACTACTGGCAGCCGACGTGGTCTGGGAGATGCCGCCGTTCCCCGGCTGGTATCAGGGCGCCGTACAGGTGGGCACCTTGATCGGCACCTGGTGTCCGGCCCGGGGAATCGGTGACATGCGAATGGTGCCGACAGCGGCGAACGGGCTGCCCGCCTTTGCGGTCTACCTGCGCGAAGAAGAGGGTGTGCACCAGGCCTTCCAGCTACAGCAGCTGCACATCGGGCCGAATGGAATCGAACGGGTCACCGCCTGGTTTACCCCCGAGTTGTTCGCAGCGTTCGGCTTACCGTCAACGATGTGATGCGGCGCCCAGCTTTTCCAGCAGCAGCGCCTCGGCCGTAGCGGCGCGCTCCAGCACTCCCAGGTGCAGGCTCTCGTTGATGCTGTGTGCTTGGGTGCCCGGGTCTTCGACGCCGGTGACCAGGATGGTGGCCTGCGGGTAGGCAGCGGCGAATTCCGCGATGAACGGGATCGAACCGCCCATGCCCATGTCCACCGGGTCGGCGCCCCACGCCTGGCGGAAAGCGTCCCTGGCCGCATCGTAGACCGGACCGGTGGCGTCGATAGCGTAGGGCTCGCCGACGTCCCCGGGGGTGACCGTCACCTGCGCTCCCCACGAAACATGCTCTTCCAGATGGGTTTTCAGGGCCTCCAGATGGACGGCAGCGTCGCCGCCGGGAGCCACCCGCAGGCTGATCTTGGCCCGCGCCCGTGGGATCAGCGTGTTCGAGGACGCCGCCACGCTGGTGGTGTCGATACCGATGACGGTGATCGCGGGTTTGGCCCACAACCGCTGCGGCACCGAACCGGAACCGATCTCGGTGACCCCCTCCAGCAGGCCGGTGTCGGCGCGCACCCGCTCGGGCGGGTAATCAACTGGCGCAGCGACGCTTTCGTGCAGGCCGGCAACGGCGACGTTGCCGTCGTCGTCGTGCAGGCTGGCCAACAACCGCACCAGCACGCTCAGCGCGTCGGGCACCACCCCGCCCCACAACCCGGAGTGCAGCCCGTGGTCGAGGGTGGCGACTTCGACGACACAGTCGGCCAGCCCGCGCAGCGACACCGTAAGCGAGGGAATCTCGGTGCTCCAGTTGTCGGAGTCGGCGATGACGATCACGTCGGCGCTCAGCGCCTCGCGGTGCGCGGACAGCAGCGCGCCCAGCGACGGCGAGCCGGACTCCTCCTCGCCTTCGACGAAGACCGTCACCCCCACCGGAGGACGGCCGCCGTGCGCGCGGAATGCCGCCAGATGCGTTGCGATACCGGCTTTGTCGTCGGCGGTGCCGCGGCCGTAGAGCCGCCCGTCGCGTTCGGTGGGCTCGAACGGCGGCGACGCCCACTGGCCGGCGTCGCCTTCGGGCTGGACGTCGTGGTGGGCGTAGAGCAGCACGGTCGGCGCGCCTTCGGGTGCCGGGTAGCGGGCGATGACCGCCGGCGCCCCGCCCTCGGCGACGATCTGCACGTCGGGAAATCCCGCCTGGCCCAGCAGGCTTGCGGTCAGTTCCGCGCTGCGCTGCACCTCGGCGCGCCGTGCCGGGTCGGCCCACACCGACTCGATGCGCACCAGCTCCTCCAGGTCGGCCCGCACCGACGGCAGCACATCACGCACCCGCTGGATCAGATCACTCACCGCGCCAGTATCCCTCCCCCGCGAGCAGACGCAGAATCGCATGCCTGAGGCGTCCGGAGTGCGATTCTGTGTCTGCTCGGGAAGTTAACCGACCTCCAGGATCGCGACGGCGGCGGCGGTGTCGGCCTCATGGGTGAGCGAGACATGGATCGTCACGTCGGCCAGGTGCCGGGCGATCTCACCGGAGAGCCGCACCTTCGGGCGGCCCCACATATCGGTGACCACCTCGATGTCGCGGTGAATCGCCTCCGGCAGCACCGGTTTCTGGGCGAACCGCGACCCCGACCACGCCTTGATCACCGCCTCCTTGGCCGCCCACCGGGCCGCCAGGTGCCGTGCCGCCGACGAACTCTTGTCGGAGGCATCCCGGCGCTCACCGGGGGTGAACGTCTCGGCGAAAACCGTTCCGGGCTGGTCGACCTGCTCAGCGAAGTCGGGAATCGAGACAAGGTCGATCCCGACACCAACGATTGCCACGGGAGTTAACGCTAACCGATGTAGACGTCGCCGTCGCCGAGCCGGGCCGCGGGGTTGAGCAGCATCGCCGACTCCTGCCGCTTCTCCGATGTGTCGTGGTCGAACCGCCGGTCGGCGGGCCGCTCATACATCGGCTTACCACCGGCGATCGCCGAGGCCAGCCGGCGCTGCCCGGCGAGCACCCGGCTGGATGCCTGCTCCAGGTAGGCCTCGCGCTGACTCGGGTTCAGTGCGGCCAGGAACGCCTGCGGGTGTACCAACGCCACCAGACCGGAGACGTGGCCGAACCCGAGGCTGGTGACGAGCCCGGCCTTGAGCGGGAACTTGTCCCCGAGATGCAGGGGCTCTCGCACCCACACGAAGTGCCCGGCGGTGGCCAGCTCGTCGTCGACGCAGTCCAGGCTGCGGTTGGGCGGGATGACCCCGTCGCGCAGCACCTGGCACAGCCCCATCAGCTGGAAGACCGCCGCACCGCCCTTGGCATGGCCGGTCAGGCTCTTCTGGCTGACCACGAACAGCGGAGCGCCATCGGAACGGCCCAGCGAGTCGGCCAGCCGCTCGTGCAGCTCGGTCTCGTTGGGGTCGTTGGCCAGCGTCGAGGTGTCGTGCTTGGAGATCACCGCGATGTCGTCGGCGCCGACGCCCAGCTTCGCCAGCGAGCGGGCCAGCATCGAGTCCTTGCCGCCCCGGCCGGCACCCAATGCCCCCAGGCCCGGGGCCGGGATGGAGGTGTGCACGCCGTCGGCGAAGCTCTGCGCGTAGGCCACCACCGCCAGCACCGGCAGACCCATCTTGGCCGCCAGGTCGCCGCGAGCCAGCAGGATGGTGCCACCACCCTGAGCCTCGACGAAACCCAACCGGCGCCGGTCGTTGGCGCGGGAGAACTTCGAGTCGCTGATTCCCTTGGCGCGCATCATCTCGGTGTCGGCGGTGGCCGCCATGTCACCGAAGCCGATGATGGCCTCCAGGGTCAGGTCGTCGTAGCCGCCGGTGACCACCAGCTCGGCCTTGCCCAGCCGGATCTTGTCGACACCCTCCTCGACCGACACCGCCGCGGTGGCACAGGCGGCCACCGGGTGGATCATCGCGCCGTAGGACCCGACGTAGCTCTGAACCACGTGCGCGGCAACGACGTTCGGCAGGACCTCCTGCAGGATGTCGTTCGGCTTGGCCCGGCCCAGCAGGTTGCCGTGGTACATGGTCTGCATCGAGGTCATGCCGCCCATACCGGTGCCCTGGGTGCTGGCCACCAGTGACGGGTGCACCCAGCGCATCAGTTCGGTCGGGGTGAAGCCCGCCGACAGGAACGCGTCCACGGTCGCGACGATGTTCCACAGCGCCACCCGGTCGATGGAGGTGGCCATGTCCTGGCTGATCCCCCACACCGTCGGGTCGAACCCGGTCGGGATCTGGGCGCCCACGGTGCGCGACAGCTTGCTCTTGCGCGGCACTCGGATCTCGGTGCCCGCCTTGCGGATCACCTGCCAGTCCGACGAGTCCGGCACCGGCCGCACCACGGTGTGCTCGGGGTCGAACTCGACGAACGCCCGCGCGTCGGCCTCGCTGGAGACCACGAACGAGAAGTCCTTGTCCAGGAACACACTGACCAGCAGCGGCGAGGCGTGGTCGGGGTCGATCGCGCCGTCGTCGACGAATTCGCGGATCCCGACCCGCTCCACAACGGTGTCGTGGTAGCGCTCGACCAGTTCGGACTCGTCGACGAGTTCACCGGATTCGGTGTCGTACCAGCCCGGGGTCGGGTCGTCTTCCCACTTGATCAGTCCGGTGGTCCAGGCCAGCTCCAGCACCCCGGCGGCCGACAGCTCGCCGGAGACCTCCATCTCGAACCGGGTGCGCGACGAGCCCAGCGGGCCGAGCTCCGCACCGCCGACGATGACCACCAGGTCGGCCGGGTCGACGTCGAGGTCGGCCCAGGCCGGCGGGGGCGCCGGGGTGTAGCCGCGCGGCGGGCTGGGCAGTGCCGCAATGGTGTTGGCGGATTCTGCGGCGTCGTCGTCGGCTGCCGCGTCGGCGGTCATCTCCTCGCGGGCCTTGGCGGCCAGCTCGGCCATGTCCAGGTCCGCCTCGGCCAGCCCACCGGTCAGGTCGGCCTCGATGGGCGCGTTGGCCGCTGCCACCTTGGACTCGACGTCGCACAAGCCCAGCAGCATGGCCGCCATCTGTTCCGTGGAGTAGGTGGTGACCCCGGCCTCCTCGACGGCGTCGACGATGACGTCGTTGTGGCCCATCAGGCCGGTGCCGCGCGTCCAGCCGATCAGGGCGTGCGCGAGGCTGACCCGAGACGCCCAGGACGACTCGGCCTTCCAGCGCGCCACCACCGCGTCCAGCGACGCCTTGGCCTCGCCGTAGGCGCCGTCACCGCCGAACATGCCGCGGTTGGGCGAGCCGGGCAGCACCACGTGCAGCCGGGAGGCGATGTCGCGTTCGGCGCCGATCTTCGACAGGCCGCCGATGAGGCGCTGCACCGCCCACAGCAGCACCTTCATCTCCATCTCGGCACGCGAGCCGGCCTCCGACAGGTCGCCGATCACCCGCGGTGCCGCGAACGGGAACAGCAACGTCGGGGTCTGCGCGTCCTTGAGGTGAATCGACTGCGGCCCAAGGTTTTCGGACTGCTCGCTGCCCACCCATTCGACGAGCGCATCGATGTCGGAGTAGGAGGCCATGTTGGCCGGAACCACCCACAGCGCCGCGCCGAACCGGGCGTGGTCGCGGTAGAGGGTGCGGTAGAAGCCCAGGCGCTCGTCGTCGAGCCGGGACGTGGTCGCGATGACGGTCGCCCCACCGTCAAGCAGCTGGCCGACCACCGACGCGGCGATCGAGCCCTTCGACGCACCGGTCACCACCGCGACCTCGTCGCAGTAGCGGCCCCGGCCCGGGTTCTCCGCGCCGGCGGCGATCCGGGCGAACAGCGACGCATGAATCTGGCGTCCCTCCGCCAGGGCCCGGCCCTGCCACCAGGTGGCCTGGGTGGCCACGACGTGCCCGGCGCCCTCGAATCGTTCGGAGAGCTGCAGCCAGTCGGCGTCGATGTCGCCCTCATCGGTCAGCCACAGCTTCACCAGATCCTCGCGGGCGCTGGCCCAGCGGTCATCGAACAGCACCGCCTTGCGCGCGTCGAACGCGGGCGCAACCAGGCGGGGCCAGTCCGACCCCAGTTCGGCGGTCACCAGGTCGATCAGCTCGGCGTCGGTGGCGGCCTCCGGTGCACTCGCCACGTCGTCGAGGCCGAGTTGCCCCAGCACCAGCCGGGCCGCCGAAGCCAGCACACCGTCGCGGCCGGTGATCTGGGCGGTGAATTCGCCCAGCGCGGCGGCATCCACCGTGGCACCGCCGCCCCCGCCTGCCGACGGCAGGCTCACCGCGACACCGCGCCGTGCGGCGACGGCCTGCACGGCCGCATCGATGACCTTGTCGACGGCCGCGGCGTCAGCCAACGCACCCTCGTGCAGCCCGCCCAGGGCGCCGCCCCGGACGCTGGTGCCTTCGCGGGTGCCCAGCGCGACCTCCACGGTGACGTGCTTGGCCCAGCCGTCGCCGAGCTCCCAGGTCTTCTTGACCCGTTCGGCGATGGCACCGGGCCGCTTACCGGAGGGCCCGAGGACGGTGCGCAGCTGGTCGTTGATCGCGTCGGTCAACACCGGCCCGTACGGCTTGTAGGTGCGCGCCAGCTTGGTCACCTGTGACTTCAGCCCGGACAGGTCGGCCTCGGCGGCCCCGTCGATGGCACCCAGGTTCAGCTCTGAACCCAGGTCCACCAGCAACTGGTTGCGCCGCGACGACGCGCCGTCGGTGATGGACTCGATCGAGTCCAGTGCCTCGATCTGGTCGATGCGCATCTTGGCGCTCAACGCGATCAGCGCGCAGGTGGCGTCGGCGGCGTCGAACGCGATGTCGTCGGGGCGCGGAGCACCCGCCGGAGCCGCGGCGGGAGCCGGAGCGGCGGCGACGGCGACCTCAGCCGCCGGGCCGTCCGACGGCGCGGCAGCCTCAACCGGTGCTTCCTCTTCGGGTTCCGGCTCGGGGTCGGTGTCGGTGGCGAACAACACCGCGGCGTCGCGCTCGGCGTTGAGCACTTCCACTGTGCTGTGGGCGTACTCGGGCAACTTGAGCGTGTTGGTGGCCAGTCCGGCGACCGTCGGGGCGGACTTCACCCCGATCTCGACGAACCGCTCCACGCCCAGGCCGCCGGCGGCCTGTTCGATGAACAGCAGATCCTGGGTCTCGATCCAGCGCACCGGGCTGGCGAACTGCCAGGCCAGCAGCTCGATGACGATCTTGCGGCACAATTCGCGCGGCTTCTCGTTACGCCAGGTGTCGTAGTCGGCGAGGATCTCGTCCAGCGGCTCGGCCGGCACCAGGTCGCGGATCTCCTGGATGAACTCGCGGTCCAGCGAGAACGGCTTGGGTACCAGGTTGGGGATGTAGCGGCCGATGATCAGGTCGGGATCCTTGTCCCGCGGCATCACCCGCTCCAGGGAGCGCCGGAAGTCGTCCACACCGATGCGCAGCACCTCGGAGTGGAACGGCACGTCGATGCCGGGCACCAGGATGAACGAGCGCTTACCGCCGGAGATCTCGCGGCGCCGCTCGACCTCCTCCTCGAGGGCTTCCAGGCCGGCCACCGTGCCGGCGATCGCGTACTGCGAACCACGCAGGTTGAAGTTCACGATCTGCAGGAATTCCCCGGTGCGCTCGGCGATCTCGGCGACGAAGTCCTTGACGTCGGCGTCGTCGAGATCGATCTGCGACGGCCGGATGGCGGCCAGCCGGTAGTTGGAGCGCCCCATGGCGTCACGCGGCACGATGTCGTGCATCTTCGAGCCGCGGTGGAACACCACCTCCAGCAGCGCCTCCAGTTCGTAGACACCGCTGACGCACGCCAGGGCGGTGTACTCGCCCACGGAGTGACCACAGGCGATCGCGCCTTCGACGAACGCGCCCTGCTCACGCATCTCGGCGACCTGCGCGGCCGCCACCGTGGCCATCGCCACCTGGGTGAACTGGGTCAGGTACAGCACGCCTTCGGGGTGCTGGTAGTGCACGCCGGAAGCGATCAGGCTGGTCGGGTTGTCCCGCACCACGTGCAGCACCGAGAAACCCAGGGTTTCGCGGGTGAACTTGTCCGCGGAGTCCCAGACCTTGCGGGCGGCCTTGGAGCGGGCCCGGACCTCCATGCCCATGCCCTTGTGCTGGATGCCCTGCCCGGGGAAGGCGTAGACGGTCTTGGGGGCGGTCAGTCGGGCGGTCGCCGACATCACCAGGTTCGAGCCGATCCGCGCCGAAACCTCCAAAACCTCTGCGCCGAGGTCGATTCCGACCCGATCGACTCGGAAGTCGACCTCGTCGCCGGGCTTGACCATGCCCAGGAAGCGGGCGGTCCAGCCGACCAGCCGCGCCGGCGGGCGGGCCTGCCCGTCGGTGGCGGTTACCACGTGCTGGGCCGCGGCCGACAGCCACATGCCGTGCACGATGGGCGATTCCAAGCCGGCCAGCAGCGCGGCGGCCCGGTCGGTGTGGATGGGGTTGTGGTCCCCGGACACCACCGCGAACGGCCGCATGTCGACCGGCGCCGTCACGGTGACGTCGCGCCGGCGGCGACGCGGGGTGTCGGTGGCGTTGTCGGAGACCGCGCCACCCGCGCGGACCGGGTCGGCCAGTTCCGCGGCACCGGTGCGCCCACGGATCGCGAACCGTTCCTCGAGGGTGGCCAGCACCGTTCCATCGGTGGCGGCGACCGTGACCGAGACCGGGACGACGCGGCCGACCTCGGTGTCGGTGGCCGCTGAAGCCGTTGCGGTGACGGTCAATTCAGCGGGCACGTCCGGCAGTGCTGTCAGCAGGTGTGCGGCGTGGTCCAGGTGCACCAGTGACAGCAGGCCCTCCACGACCGGGAACCCGGCGTCGGTGGTGGCCGAGCCGATCGCGGCGAACACCGCGGGCCAGCACCGCCCGACCAGCGCATCGGGCACGGTGGACAGGCCGGGCGCCAGCGGGGCGCCGAACGTGGCAGTCACCCCGGTGTGGTCGGCGACCTGCTCGGGGTTCCAGTCCACCGTCACGGTGGCCGAGCCGTCGACCACCGGCGGCAGTGCGGCGGGTCCGTCGACCCCGGCGGCGATGGCCAGCACCGCGCGCATGGCGGCGGCGGCGTCCTCGGTGGAGACCAGCGGGGCAGCGCCGTCGGCGGCGGCTGCCGGAACGGTGAAGCGGATGTCGATCCAGACGCCGGACAGCGGAACACTCAGCACGACAGTGGATTCCGACACGACCTCGAGACGCGCCCCGGTCGTCGGGTGAGTGGCCGCGCGGTTCTCCTGCACCTGCCACTCGGTGGAGGCACCGATCCGGTGCACCGGGTTGGTGGCGGTACGCCCCGCCCACAGCACGTCGGGGGCGTCGAGCAGCACGGCCAGCGGGCCGGTCACGTCGGTGCGGCCCTGACGGCGCGCCGAAACCGGGGTGGGCTGGGCACCGGAGGCCAGCACCTGGTCGATCGCCGCCTGCTCGAAGCGGTCCAGCAACTCGCCGACCGGCTCGTCGACCCGGGTGATACCGGCGACGGCGGTGATACCGGGAATGATGCAGACCTGGTCGGCGGTGTAGCGGGCATCGTGCGCCTGCCACAGCGAGTCGCTGCGCCACCAGCGCCGCACGTCCTTGTCGATCACCGGGACGAAGTTGACCGGCTTGCCCGGGGTCTTGCACAGCTGGGCGAAGAACGGCGCGTCGGCGGGGTGCAGCAGGACCGTCTCGGCATCGGGGTAACGGGCCACCAGCGCGGCGATGGCATCTGCCGGGCGCTCCAGAATCGCCTGCCCCTCTTCGGAATCGGCGAACAGCGTCTCGATCGGGCCGGACTCGACCTCGTTGAGCCGGGCTTCGGCGCGCTGCAGCATCGAGCCGAACCGCTCCCGCCAGGTGTCGGCCAGCCAGGGGCTGTCCGGTGAGGCGGTGTCGGCGGTCGAGTCGCCGTCACCGATCGCCAGCTCCACGTAGCGGCGCAGCCACTGCGCATAGGTCATCTCGGTGACGTCGCCGAAGTACGGCTTGGCGGTGGCGGCCAGTGCGGCGATGATCTCGTCGCGGCGGGCTTCGACCGCATCGCCGTCGCCGGCGACCTCGTCGAGCAGCCGGCCGCAGCGGGAGGCGGTGTTGTCGATCTCGTGGATGTCGGCACCGAGCTGGCTGCGCGATGAGGCCATGCCGCCCTGGGCTTTTCCTGCGCCGATCCAGTGGTCGGTGCCCTTGGTCTCGACCAGCATCTGCTTGACCGCCGGCGAGGTGGTGGCCTCTTTGGTGGCCATCGCCGCGGTGCCGACGAGGATGCCGTCGACGGGCATCAACGGGAATCCGTATTCCTGCGACCACTGCCCGGACAGGTATTCGGCGGCCCGCTCGGGGGTGCCGATGCCACCGCCGACGCAGAGCGTGATGTTGGGCTGCGAACGCAGCTCGGAGTAGGTCGCCAGCAGCAGGTCGTCAAGGTCTTCCCAGGAGTGGTGCCCACCGGCGCGGCCGCCTTCGACGTGCGCGATCACCGGCGTGGTCGGCACTTCGGCGGCGATGCGGATCACCGAACGGATCTGCTCGACGGTGCCCGGTTTGAAGACCACATGGCTGATACCGGCCTCGTGGAGCTCGGAGATCAGCTCGACGGCTTCCTCGAGCTCCGGGATGCCGGCGCTGATCACCAGTCCGTCGAACGGGGCGCCGGACTGACGGGCCTTCTGCACCAGCCGCTTTCCGCCGACCTGCAACTTCCACAGGTAGGGGTCTAAGAACAGCGAGTTGAACTGGACGGTGCGACCCGGTTCCAGCAGGGTGGTCAGCTCGGCGACCCGGTCGTTGAAGATCTCCTCGGTGACCTGCCCGCCGCCGGCCAGCTCGGACCAGTGCCCGGCGTTGGCGGCCGCGGCGACGATCTTGGCGTCGACGGTGGTCGGCGTCATGCCGGCCAGCAGGATCGGCGACCGGCCGGTCAGGCGAGTGAACTTGGTGTCGAGCTTGACCCTGCCGTCGGGCAGCTGCACCACCGACGGGGCGTAGCTCGTCCAGGGCCGGGCCACCTCCGGTACGGCCCCGATGGTGAACAGGTTGCGCTGCCCGCCGCGGGTGGCCACCGGAACGATCCCGATGCCCAGGCCGCGAATCACCGGTGCGGTCAGCCGGGTCAGGATGTCGCCGGGGCCCAGGTCCAGGATCCAGCGGGCCCCTGCTTCGTGCAGAGCGGTGATCTCGTCCACCCAGTCGACCTGGCCCACCAGGATCGACTCGGCCATCGAACGGGCCAAGGCGACACCGTCGGCGTCGAAGCCCACCTGCGCGGCCCATTGGCCGACGAGCTCGATGCCGTCGGACAGCCGCGGCGAGTGGAATCCGACCTCGACCTGCACCGGCTCGAAGACCGGCGCGAAGACCGCGCCGCCGCGCAGCTTGTTCTTGCGCTCGGCGGCCTCTTTGTCGGCGATCTGTTCGCAGTACAGCTCGAAGCGCGACAGTTGCTCGGGGGTGCCGGTGATGACGACGGCACGACGACCGTTGCGGATGGACAGCACCGGCGGCAGCACGGTGCGCACATCGGTGGCGAACTCCTCCAACAGCTGGTGGATGCGCTCCGGGTCGGCATTGGTGACCGAGACCATGGGCGGGCGGTCGCCCAGGATCGAGATGCCGCGGCGGCGGGCGACCAGGGTTCCGGCGGCGCCCACCAGCTGGGCGATCGCCAGCAGCTGCACGTCGGTGGCACCGTCGGCCTTCAACGACTCCACGGCCAGGACGCCCTGCGAATGCCCGGCGACGGCCACCGGCGGGTGGGCCGACAGGTCCAAACCCTGGCGTTCCAGCGCCCGTACCGCGGCGATCTGGGTCAACAGGACCCCCGGGACCGACACCGCGGCCGAGGTCAGCTGCTTGGCCGACGGGATCGGGTCCTCGGCTGCCAGCGCCCGCACCCACTGCAGCGGCTCGAAACCGATCGGCCGGACCACGACGAGTTCCTTGGCGACCGGCTCCAGCAGCAGGTCGGCCTCACCGGCCAGCGTGGCCAGTTCGGTCTCGATACCGGCCGAGGACACCAGCTCCTCGAGCGATTCCAGCCAGGCGCTGCCCTGGCCGCCGAAGGCGACCGCGTACGGCTCACCGGCCGTCAGACGATCCACCAGGGCGGACGAGGCGTTGGCGAACGGCCCCGAGCCAGCGCCGTCGGCGGACACCCGGTCATGTTCGTGGATCGTCACGTTAAATATCTCCCCTGCTCTGGCACGTCGCGTCTTGTGTCGTCGCCTGCCGGCATGACCGGCTGGGCCCCTCGTCGGGCAGCGGGCTCTCGCGTCGTCGCGGCCGCGCTACAGCAGTAAGAGTGTCATAAGAACCTGTGCCGTTTCTGCAGCTAATTGGTTACTCATGAGTTCTACGGCCGGGTAACCCACCTGCGGATATCACGGGCTCCGAGGGCGTCGCGATCATCGGAGATCAAAGTTCCTGCGTGCGCGGGGTTACGGTCGAGTAGCCACAACTGCGCTGATCAAGGCTGCATTGTTATCTAATCGTTATGTTTGAATCCGCTCGGCCACAGCCGTTGTTGACACCTGAAGTCGCAGTGTCAACCGGGCACCGTGATTCTCGCCACCCGCCACACCCTGCGTGCCGCGCCGTCGCGGCCCGCGCGGGTCAGGCCCACTGGCCGAACTGGGGGGTGAGGATCTCGTTGATATCGACCCCGACATCGCCGACCTTGCGTTTGTCGACCTCGACCTGATGCAGGTTGGCTGCCGGGTGGGCGACCCCACCGGGTGATCCCCAGTTGTGCTGCCAGAAGTAGGAACCCAGGCCGTCTTGCACGGCCCACTCGATGGTCTTGGAATTGGCGTACACACCCGTGCGCTGATGACCGATCACCGACTCCCAGCCGCGCAAGTAGGGCGCCACCTGCGCCTGGTACTGCTCGTAGGAGGGGTCGTCGTCGATCGAGGCGTAGATCGGGGCGGTGTCCGGGCCACCCGCCGCGGAGTGCAGTTGTGCGCCACGTCCGGCGTGCTCGACGCCGGCGTCCTGGCCGCCGAGCCAGTCCGCGGTCGCCTGCTTGCCGTACTGGTAGCAGGAGACGATGTGGAGCCCGTTCTGGTGCAGATCGTGCGCCTCGGCGGGTTGTATCGGCTTACCCAACATCCAATCGGCGCCGGGCCTGCGGTTCGACACGTAGCGGATGGCACCGAGCGCTCCGGCCGACCGGACTTCGTCGGCGGACAGCACCCCCGCCGCGTAGTCCAGCAAGATGCCCAGCGGAGCCGCCTGCGCGGTTGCGGTGATCAGCGCCGACGCCGCGGCTCCCAGGCCGGCCGCCGCCGGAGCCGTCGCTGCGAGTTTGAGCACGTCACGTCGGGAAAGCACCACGCGCCAAACCATACGCCCACCACCCCGCCGCCAACGGGGCCTCAACCACCGCAGGGCAGGATGAGCGGGTGGCACAGCCGTGGCAAGCAGGTCGATCCTTGCGTCCCTGGATCGTGTGGGGCACCGGGCTGCTGTCCTATGTGGTGGCGGTGCTCGACCGCACCACCTTCGGGGTATCGGGCCTGGACGCCGCCGAACGGTTCAGCGCCGGCCCGAGCATGCTGTCGTCGTTCGTGATCCTGCAGCTCATCGTCTACGCGTCGATGCAGATCCCGGCCGGGGTGCTGCTGGACCGCTTCGGCCCCAAGACGATGATCGCCGTCGGCGTCTCGGTGCTCTCGGCCGCCCAATTGACGCTGGCCCTGACCCATTCGCTGCCGGTGGCGGTCGGCGCCTACGGCGTCGTCGGTCTGGGTGACGCGTTCGTGTTCATCTCGGCCATCCGGTTGCTGCCCAATTGGTTTGCCCCAGAACGTGTTCCATTACTGACTCAGCTGACCGGGATCTGCGGACAGTTCGGCCAGCTGCTCTCGGCGGTGCCGTTTCTGGCGATCCTGCTGCACGGCGGATGGGCGGCGGCTTACCTTTCGGCGGCCGCCCTGGGGGTGCTGGCCGTGATGCTGACGCTGGCCCTGTGCCGGGATACCCCGGCGGCGACGCCGGTTGCGGTGCAGCCACGGACGTTTCGAGCGGTATTCGGTGACGTCAAGACGGTCTGGTCACGGCCGGGCACCAAACTGGGCTTCTTCACCCACATGGGCACACCGTTCTCGGCGAACGTCTTCGCGTTGATGTGGGGCGTGCCGTACCTGACCACCGCACAGGGCTTTTCACGTGGCGTGGCCGGCGCCTTGCTGACGATATCGGTGGCGACCTTCGTCGTGGTCGGGCTGTTGACCGGAACACTTTCCGCGCGCCGGCCCCAGCACCGGGCTGGCCTGGTACTGGCGATGATCGCGCTGACCGCCGCGGTGTGGGCGGTGCTGCTGGCATTGCCGGCCCCCGCCCCGCACTGGCTGCTGGTGGTCGTGATCGTGGTCATCTCGGCGGGCCAACCGGTGTCCATCCTGGCCTTCGACTTCGCCCGCACCTACAACCCGCCGGCGGCCCTGGGCACCGCGCAGGGCATGGTCAACACCGGCGGCTTCATCGCCACCCTGCTGATCATGCAGGCGATGGGAGTCGTCATCGCGCTGGCCGGAGGCTATTCGTTTTCGGCGTTCCGGCTGGCCTGGACCGTCCAATACGTCATCTGGGCGGTGGCCGCCGTCGGGGTGGTGATCAACGCGCGCCGGGCTCAGCGCTGCGGGGCGCTCGGCGAGGCACCCACCTCGGTGGTCGCCGCCGAGCGCTGACGGTTCAGGAGGTCGATGTGTACGGGTCCGGCAACTGCGGGCAATAGGCCCGCCGCGCCGCATTGATGACGGCGTGCGCCTCCTCAGGCGACACTTCCAGATTGGCGACCACCGAGATCGGCACCAAACGCGGGGCCTTGCTCAGTGCCGAACAGACCGCGTGACCTTCCTGCACCAGAAGCTCCCGTAGCGGTTCGCACTTGAGGGTGCCGCAGATCATCTGGTCGTAGTCGGGGTGTAAGCCCTCGTCCTCGAGGGCGGTGAAGAACGCCTGGTCGTCACCGCTGGGGTCGTCGGCGAATGCCGCGGGAGCGGCCCCCGCCGCCAATCCGGCCAGCACCACACCGAGCGCAGTTGCGATGAGTTGCTTCTGCATCAGGCCGCACACCAATCGACGGGGCTAATGCGTCCATTCTTGCACCGCTGGGCCCCGGCGACACGGTGCGACCGATGACCCGACTCATCACAATGTGCGGGCGGAGGGACTCGAACCCTCACGCTCTTTCGAGCACGGGCACCTAAAACCCGCGCGGCTGCCGATTACGCCACGCCCGCAAGGCCACTCAGTCTAGCCATCCGCTACCGCGACGAAAGCGCCCCGCCGGTAGGGCCTCGTCGCTTCGGGAACGAACGACTGCGCGACCCGCATCGCTGCAAGACCCGGTGGCACCCTGATGGCGGCGCGGTACCGTCAAGGGGTGTCCACTACACGGCGTCGGAGACCGGCACTGATCGTGCTGGTGATCGTCGCCGCCTGCGCGTGCCTGGCTCTGGGTTGGTGGCAGTGGACCCGGTTCCAGGAGGTCAACGGCACCTTCCAGAACCTCGGCTATGCCCTGCAGTGGCCCTTGTTCGCCTGGTTCTGCGTCTACGCCTACCGCAAATTCGTCCGCTATGAAGAATCACCGCCCGAGCCACACCGGCCCGATACGGTGACCGAGATACCGGCTGGACTCCTGCCGGAGCGGCCCGCACCGGCCGCCACACCCGCCGACGATCCCGCCCTGCGGGAGTACAACGCCTACTTGGCCGAACTCACCGAGAACGACCGGAAGAACAGGAACACCGCATGACCGAGACACCCGCCCAGGCCGCTCCCGCCGAGAAGATTCGCAGCGCGCTCCTGCCCTATCGGGTGATGGCGTGGGCGACCGGTGTCTGGCTGATCGCGCTCTGCTACGAACTGGTGCTGCACTACGTGGTCCAGGTGGACAACCCGCCGACGTGGATCGGCGTGGTGCACGGCTGGGTGTACTTCGCCTACCTGCTGGCCACTTTCAACCTGGCGGTCAAGGTGCGCTGGCCGCTCGGCAAGACGATCGGGGTGCTGTTGGCCGGCACCATTCCCCTGCTGGGCATCATCGTGGAGCACTTCCAGAGCCGAAACATCAAGACGCAGTTCAACCTCTGACGGTCGGGCTCACTGCGCGGGCGGGTTCACCCAACGCCGCACGCCGCCGTGGTTGGAGCAGGCGCCGCTGCGGTGCCTGCTGAATGAGTAGCTGCCGTCTCGGCAGACTGCGCTGGCCCCGGCCGGGGGCGCGGCGGACTCGATCGACGTCACCGGTGGCGGTGCGAACGTCTGGGACGGTGCGGGCACCGGCGGGGACATCAGCGGCGCCGGCAACGTGGCCGACTCCGTCACGGTGACGGTCACCCGCTGCGTCGGATGCACGGTGGTGGCCGGTGTGGGTGTGACGACGCCGTTGTGCTCACCGCCGCGATCGGCCACGCCGAGCACGCCGGCCACCCCTGCCAGCACCGCGGCGCCGCCCACCAGCCACGGCCAGCGGGGCCGGCCGCTAGCGGTCGGGGCCATCACCGGTTCCTCGGCAGCAGCCTCGGCCAGCGCCCGGGCGAGGTCGCGGCAGCTAGCGAACCGTGCGGCGGGATCCTTGGCCAGGCCGGCGGCCAGCACCGTGTCCAGGTGGACCAAGTCCGGTCGGCGTTCGCTCAGCCGCGGCGGTGCGGCGGTCAGCTGCCGGCTGATGACCGTCACCGGGTTGTCGTCGCGGAACGGCGGTGCCCCGGTGAGCAGATGGAATGCGGTGGCCGCCAACGCGTATTGATCGGCTCGGCCATCCAGATCATCACCCCTGAGCTGTTCGGGTGCGGCGTAGGCCAGGGTGCCGACGGTGAAGTTGGTGGCGGTCAGTCCGTTGGTGGTGCCCAGTGGCCGAACGATCCCGAAGTCGGCCAACAGGATCCGCTGGGACTCGCCTTCGGGTTGGGCGAGAAGGATATTCGCCGGTTTGACGTCGCGGTGCAGCAGTCCCCGCTGATGCGCATGGTCCAGCGCGTCGGCGATCGCGGCGACGATCGCCAGCGCCTCGGCTTCGGCCAGCCCCTCCGGATGCCGCTGGGCGACGAAACGCGCCGCGTCGGTGCCCTCCACGTAGTCCATTGCGATCCAGAGCTGCCCCTCGAACTCGCCGCGGTCATGGACCCCGACGATGTTGGGGTGGAACAGCGTCGCCGCCAGATCGGCCTCCAGCTGGAATCGGCGGCGGAACTCGCTGTCGGTGGTCAGGTCGGCGGGCAGGACTTTGAGCGCGTCACGCCGCGGCAGCCTCGGGTGCCGGGCCAGGTACACCTCTCCCATCGCGCCCGAGCCGAGCAGGCGTTCGATGCGGTAACCGGCGAACTCTGCGCCGAGCGCCAGCGGCATGGCTCAGCCCGCGAGCCGCCGCAGCGCCGGCAGCAGCAGCGCCAGCGCCCGGCCGCGGTGCGATGCGGCGTCTTTCTCCGCCGGGCTCAGCTGCGCCGCGGTGCGCACGGCGCCGGCCGGTACGAACACCGGGTCGTAGCCGAAGCCGCCGTCGCCGCGGGGTTCGCGGGCGATGCTTCCCGGCCATTCGCCGCGCACCACCGCCTGGTGATCGGGCCCGGCACCCCAGACCAGCGCGCAGGCCGATACGAACGCCGCGCCACGGCGCTCGTCGGGAACGTCACGCAACTGGGCCAGCAGCAGGGCGGTATTGGCGCCGTCATCGCCGTGCTCACCCGCCCAGCGCGCCGACAACACCCCCGGCATACCGTTGAGTGCATCAACCGTAAGCCCGGAATCATCTGCGACACAAGGTAATCCCGTCGCCACATAACCGTCACGCGCCTTGGCCAGGGCGTTGTCCTCAAAGGTCGCCCCGGTCTCCGGCGCTTCGGGGAACGGCGCCACCTCATCCAGTGAGACCGGGCGCAGACCCGAGATACCGGCGTGCTCGAGCACCCGGCTGAGTTCGGCCAGCTTCTTGCGGTTGCGGCTGGCTACCAGCAGATCGATCAGCTGCCGAACGCCTTCTTCGGTGGCGGACCGTCGGGCAGCACCCCGGGATAGGGCAGCTCCAGGGCTTCGCGCTGCACCACGAACAGCTTCTCGCAGGCGGCCAGTGCCGCGTCGAGCATCTTGTCCAGCGTCGAACGCGGGAACGTCGCCCCCTCGCCGGTGCCCTGGACCTCCACCAGGGTTCCGGTGTCGGTGGCGACGACGTTCATGTCGACCTCGGCGCGGGAGTCCTCTTCATAGGGCAGATCGACGCGGACGCGGCCGTCGACGACCCCGACGCTCACAGCCGAGATGGCGCACGACAGCGGGCGCGGGTCGGACAGTTTGCCGGCGGCCGACAGGTAGGTGACCGCGTCGGCCAGTGCCACATAGGCGCCGGTGATCGCCGCGGTGCGGGTGCCGCCGTCGGCCTGCAGAACGTCGCAGTCGATCGCGATGGTGTTCTCCCCCAACGCCGCCAGATCGATGCAGGCCCGCAGCGAGCGTCCGACCAGCCGGCTGATCTCCTGCGTGCGCCCACCGACTCGGCCCTTGACCGATTCGCGGTCGGAGCGGGTGTGGGTGGCGGCCGGCAGCATGGCGTACTCGGCGGTCAGCCAACCGCGGCCGGAGCCTTTCCGCCAGCGCGGAACCCCCTCGGTGACGCTGGCCGTGCACATGACCCGGGTGTTGCCGAATTCGACCAGCACCGACCCGGCCGGGTTCGAGGTGAATCCGCGGGTGATGACGACCGGGCGCAGCTCGTCGTCGAGGCGACCGTCTTCTCGTTTGGACACGCCGTCAACCCTAGTGGAGTGGTGTGTCAGAACCGGTGGTGCGTCAGGACCGCTGGATGTTGAAGCTCTCGTCGCACACCACCGCGTGCACCGGTCCGTCGAACTCGGCCTTGGCCTCGCCGATCACGTCCTCGCGCGAGGTCCAGGGCGGGATGTGGGTGAGCAGCAGCTGGCTGACACCGGCGGCGGCGGCGATGCGCCCCGCCTCGGTGCCGGACAGATGCAGGTTCGGTGGGCGATTGGCCTCGTGAGTCCAGGACGCCTCGCACAAGAACACATCGGCGCCGCGGGCCAGGTCGATCACCCCGTCGCAGTAGCCGGTGTCGCCGCTGTAGACCAGGGTCGCGCCCGCAGCGTTGGTGATCCGCATGCCGAACGACTCGGTCGGGTGACACACCAGCCGGGGCTGCACGGTGAGCGTCCCGAACTCGACCGGCTCGCCGTCCACCCAGGTGTGAACATCGAAGATATCGGTGATGTCGTCGATCTCTCCGCCGTAGGGAGAGGACGCGGCGCCCATCCGCGACCAGGTGTCGCTGGGTCCGTAGATGAAACCCTTGGCGAACGGCTGGGTCGCCACCGACGGGTGGTAGCGCCGCCAGACGAACAGTCCCGGCAGGTCCAGGCAGTGGTCGGCATGCAGGTGTGACAACAGCACGCACACCGCACCCGGATCGACGTGCCGTTGCAGGGCGCCGAGTACACCGCCCCCGAAGTCGATGACCAGCGGCGGGGTGTCCGGAGCCTGCAGCAGATAACCCGATGCCGGCGAGTCCGGACCCACCACACTGCCGGAGCAGCCGAGCACGGTGAGTCGCACGTTCCCTACTGTGCCATGTTCGCCGCAACGATGACCAAGACACGGGCGCTTTGCCCGCTATTCGTCACCGAAATCACGGTCATGGCTAACTCGACGGGGCGTGACGACGGACGCCGACGCCGGTGATCGCCGGGCCCAGAAATCGGGTCGCCAATGCGGCGAACGCCTCCGGGTCGCCGGTCGCCTCGAACACCCGGGTCGCCGGGGCTGCGCCGTGCGGGCGCAGCAGGTCGCGCTCGGTGAGCACCCGCAACAGTTCCTTGGCGGTCTCCTCGGCGCTGGACACCAACGTCACCTGCTCTCCCATCGCCAGCTGGATCAACCCCGACAACAGCGGATAGTGGGTGCAGCCCAGCACCAGGGTGTCGACCCCGGCACGTTGCAGCGGCTCCAGATATCCCTCGGCCAGCCCCAGGACCTGCCGCCCGCTGGTGATACCGCGCTCGACGAAGTCCACGAAGCGCGGGCAGGCCACCGCGGTGATCTCGGTGTCGCGGGCGGCGGCGAACGCGTCCTGGTAGGCGTGGCTGGTGATGGTCGCCGTCGTACCGATCACCCCGATGCGGCCGTTGCGGGTGGTGGCCACCGCCCGGCGCACCGCCGGCAGGATCACCTCCACGACCGGCACGTCGTAGCGTTCCCGGGCATCGCGCAGGCATGCCGCCGACGCGGTGTTGCAGGCGATCACCAAGGCTTTCACGCCGCGCTCGACCAGGTCGTCGCCGATGGCCAACGCGTGCGCGCGTACTTCCGGGATGGTCAGCGGGCCGTAGGGCCCGTTGCCGGTGTCGCCGACGTAGAGGATGTCCTCGTCGGGCAGCTGGTCGATGATCGAGCGTGCGACGGTCAGCCCGCCGACCCCGGAGTCGAAGATCCCGATCACGCCGTAACCGCCCGCCGCCGGGCCCGGGCTTTGCGTTCGGGACCCGAGAGCAGGTAGGCGGCCAGCACCCCGGCGAGCGCCCCGCACAGGTGGCCCTGCCAGGACACCCCGCCGCAGACATTCAGCACCGGCACCGCCCCCCAGAGAATCCCGCCGTAGAGCACCAGCACCACCAGCCCGACCAGAATCTGCCAGATGCTGCGGGTGAACCACCCGAACACCACCAGAAACGCCAGCCAGCCGAAGATCAGGCCGGAGGCGCCGATGTGGTCGGTGGGCCCGCACGCCGACCCGACATTGCCGATCAGCCAGGTGCCCAGACCACCGACCAGCCACACGATCGCGGTGGCGAGCAGGAATCGGGACTGTCCGGCCAACGTCACCAGGAAGCCCAGCACCAGCGCCGGACCGGTGTTGGCCACCAGGTGCGCCCAGTTGGCGTGCAGCAGCGGTGCGAACAGCACCCCCCACAGGCCGTCGGACTCCAGGGGCCGGATGCCGTTGCGGTCCAGCCGGTGGCCGCCGACCTGATCGACGGCCTCGACGAGGTAGAGCAGCGCGACGAATCCCACGACGGTCGCCCCGCCGGTGCGCCAGCCGGATTTGTCGTCGGGTTGCGGCGCAGGCGAGGCGCCGGTCCGGGAGGTCATGCCCACGATCTTCCGGTGAGCTTGTCGGCGAATGCCCCCGGCAACGTGCCGCGGTAGGTCGGTATGCCGGCCACCGGGTCGGCGGCCAGCAACCCGACCAGCACCGCCCGCGCCAGGCAGTCCGCGGCGGCCGCGCCGACCGCCGTGATCAGCCCGGACTCCTGCGACAGCGCGGCCGGGGTTCCCGGCAGGGCCGGAACCTCGACGGCCCCGGTCGCCAACGCGAAGACCGTGTCGCCGTCCACCGGGGTGTGCGAGGGCCGGATCGTGCGGGCCAGGCCGTCCTGGGCGGCGATCGCCACCCGCCGGCATCCGGCCGGGCTGAGCGCGGCGTCGGTGGCCACCACCGCGATGGTGGTGTTGAGCGCGAGGGATTTGGGTTCCAGCCCGGCCAGCACCGCCAATTGTTCCGACGGTGGGGAGGTCAAACCGAATTCCTCGACGAGTTGGGCGGACCAGGGCAGCCCAGTGGTGGCGTCGATGACCTCACCGGTGGGGTTCACCACCACCAGCGCCCCCACCGTGACGGTGTGTTCCCCGAGCTCCAGGGTGGCCGACACGGTGCCCACCCCGCCCTTGAACACCCCTGCCCGCGCCCCGACCCCGGCACCCACGCTGCCGACCGCCGGCTTGTCGCCGTCGGGGCCGGCGGCCGCCGCCGCGGCGGCATAGCCGAACTGCGCGGTGGGCCGTCGGTCCCAGCCTCCGACCGGCAGGTCGAAGATGACCGCGGCCGGCACGATCGGCACCACGCCTCCGTCCAGGGCCACCCCGCGGCCCTGCTCCTCCAGCCAGGTCATCACGCCGTCGGCGGTCGCCAGCCCGTAGGCACTCCCGCCGGAGAGCACCACCGCGTCCACCCAGCGCACGCTGTTGGCCGGGTCCAGCAGATCGGTCTCCCGGCTTCCCGGCGCGCCGCCACGGCAGTCGACGGCACCGACCGTCTCCGGAGGCGCCAACACCACGGTGACGCCACTGGCCCAGCCGGACCCGAGCGTCGCGTCCGGATCGAGCCGGTGGTGATGGCCCACCCGGATACCGCCGACATCGGTGATCGACCCCATGCCCGTCATCTCCTGGGCCCTCCCATCAATGCGACCACCAGATATTCCTGCAACACCGTGAGCCATTGGTAGACGCTGAGCTGGCCGGCCATCGGGTCACCCGGTGACAGCCGATCGGGGCCGTCGGGGCCGATCTGCAGCATGGTGCCCAGCGCGAGGCGGATGTCGTTGACCGCCGCGATCCAGGCATTCGCCTGCTCCTCGGTCAGTTCGAAACGACCCCCCTTTGCCGGAAGTGTGTCCAATAACTGTTGTGCGGCATTACGTTTCGCGTCGATGATCTCCGGTTCGTGCAGGCTGCGCAGCGCCGCGTTCAGCACGTCGGCATCGAGCGTGGAATCGACCGGAGCGCCGTCGCCGTCGGGGCGGTAGAAGTCCGGCAGCAGCCGCCGCGTGGTGGCGTCCTGGGGCGGCTTGGAGTTGCCCGTCCTCATCCCGGTGATCTGTTCGAGTTCGTCGGGCGGAGAAGCGGATTCACGCGCCTCGAGCATCCCGATGATCGAGCCGACCAGATTCCCGAGCAGCGCAGCCTCGTGCAGTGCCAACGCTGACCGGAAGCGGGGGCCTCGATCGGTTTCGACCCGCTTCCACTTCTGCACGGTGAGGCCCGATTCCCTTCGGTTGAATTTCAGCGATCCTGCTGCATGGTCGCCCACAATCCGGCGGCATGCAGTTTGGACACGTCGGCCTCCATCGACTCACGGCTGCCCGCCGACACCACGGCCTTGCCCTCGTGGTGCACCTGCAACATCAACTTGGTCGCGTGCGGCTCGCTGTAACCGAACAGCTTCTGAAAGATGTAGGTCACATAGGTCATCAGGTTGACCGGATCGTCCCAGACGATGGTCACCCAGGGTGAGGCGACGTCCTCGACCGGGTCAGCGTGCCGCTGGCCGGTGCCCTGCGGCTTGACCGGGGTGGACGTCGCTGCTGACGTGGCCATAGCGCTCAGGATACCGAGACGAGGTGGGGTCGAGTCCAGCCGATACGGTTGGCGGGTGGACACCTCGGCCCGCCGTGGCGGGCTGCTCACCGACAAGTACGAGCTGACCATGCTGGCCGCGGCGCTGCGCGACGGCACGGCCGGCCGGCGGACCAGCTTCGAAGTGTTCGCCCGCCGACTGCCCGAAGGCCGCCGCTACGGGGTGGTGGCCGGCACCGACAGGTTCCTGGCGGCGCTTCGCACCTTCAGCTTCGATGACGCCGCACTGAATCTGCTCTCGGAGTTCCTGGATGCGGACACCCTGGGCTACCTGGCCGATTTCCGCTTTCGCGGCGACGTGACGGCTACCCCGAAGGCGAGCTGTACTTCGCCGGTTCGCCGGTGCTCAGCGTGCACGCCAGCTTCGCCGAGTGCATTGTGCTGGAGACGCTGCTGTTGTCGATCTTCAACCACGACACCGCAATCGCCTCGGCGGCCGCCCGGATGGTCAGCGCGGCCGACGACCGGCCGCTGATCGAGATGGGTTCGCGGCGCACTCACGAGCAGGCCGCCGTCGCGGCCGCCCGCGCCGCCTACCTGGCCGGATTCGCCGGAACGTCGAACCTGGAGGCACACCGCCGCTTCGGTGTGCCGGTGCTGGGCACCAGCGCGCACGCCTTCACCCTGCTGCACACCGGCGCCGACGGCGAGTCGGCGGCGTTCCGCGCCCAGGTCGCCGCCCAAGGCGTCGACACCACGCTGCTGGTCGATACCTACGACGTCACCACCGGTGTGGCCAATGCCGTCGCGGCGGCCGGGCCGGGGCTCGGCGCGGTGCGCATCGACTCCGGTGAGCTGGCGGTGTTGGCTCATCAGGTCCGCGACCAGCTGGACCGGCTGGGCGCCACCGCCACCAAGATCGTGGTCTCCGGGGACCTCGACGAATACGGCATCGCCGCGCTGCGGGCCGCCCCGGTGGACAGCTACGGCGTCGGCACGGCGCTGGTGACCGGATCGGGCGCACCGGCGGCCGGCTTCGTCTACAAGCTGGTCGAGGTCGACGGCGTGCCGGTGCACAAGCGCAGCGCCGCCAAGACGTCGGCGGGCGGGCGCAAGCAGGCGCTGCGGGTGTCGCGGCGCAGCGGCACCATCGTTGAGGAGGTGGTCTACCCGGCCGGGCGCCCGCCGCAGGTGGACGGGCCGGACCGCGTGCTGACCGTTGCACTGGTCCGCGGCGGCGATGTGGTGGTCACGACCGGGCCCGATGCCCTGGCCGCGGCGCGGGATCGCGTCGCTTCCGGACTGCGCAGCCTGCCGTGGGAAGGATTGAAGCTGGCGCACGGCGAGCCGGCGATCCCGACCCGGCTGATTCCGGGTGACCCCGGACCGTCGGCCTAACGGCCGTTGCGTTCGCGGTGCTTGCACCCGGGCCAGCAACAGGGGCGCCGCTTGCCCTCCTCCAACTCCTCGCGGGTCCGGCGGATCCGGCGCTCGCGGGTGACCTGCTGCTTGGCGTCTTCGACCCAGCAGATGAACTCGTTGCGCGCCAACGGGGTAATGCTCTGCCACGCCTCCAACGCGGTCGGGCTGACAAGCAACCCGTCGCGCAGGTCAGCAGGCAACTCGTGTACCGCTCCGCCGGGCAACCGCTGGCTGGTCATCGCCCCAGGGTAACGGGAACCGGACCGAAAACGGGTGGGGCCGAGGGCGGCGGTGTCGCTACCGTCCTCGGCAGGAAGCCCGATCCGACGGTATTCAGCCGCCGCGACGCGGGCTACCGTGTGCACACCATGGCTGACCCATCCGTAGCCGAGTTGCTCGCGACCGCGGTAGCCGCCCTGGGCGGCAGCGAGCGCGACGGCCAGGTGCGCATGGCCGAGGCGGTGGCGCGGGCCTTCGAGGTCGGCGAGCACCTGGCGGTGCAGGCCGGCACCGGCACCGGAAAGTCGCTGGCCTATCTGGTTCCGGCGATCGCGCGGGCGGTCACCGACGATCACCCGGTGGTGGTGTCGACGGCGACCATCGCCCTGCAACGCCAGCTGGTCGACCGCGACCTGCCGCGGCTGGCCGATGCCCTGGCGGACGTGCTCCCCCGGCGCCCCACCTTCGCGCTACTCAAGGGGCGACGCAATTACCTGTGCCTGAACAAGATCCACAGCGGGTCGGCCGATGATTCCGACGAGGCGCCGCAGGAGGAACTGTTCGAACCGTTGGCCACCAGCGCCCTGGGCCGAGACGTGCAGCGGCTCACCGCCTGGGCGCAGGACACCGACTCCGGCGACCGCGATGACCTCAAACCCGGTGTGCCCGAACGATCCTGGTCTCAGGTCAGCGTGTCGGCGCGAGAATGCGTGGGCGCTGCCCGCTGTCAGTTCGGCACCGACTGCTTCGCCGAGCGGGCCCGCGCCGTCGCCGCCGAGGCCGATGTCGTCGTCACCAACCACGCCCTGCTGGCCATCGATGCCATCTCCGAGACCAACGTGTTGCCCGAGCACGAACTGCTGGTGGTCGACGAGGCACATGAGCTGGTGGACCGGGTGACGTCGGTGGCCACCGGTGAACTGACCGCGGCCGCGCTCAGTGTCGCGGTGCGCCGAATCACCCGGCTGGTCTCCCCCGAACTGGTACAACGCCTCGACGCCGCGTCCCTGACTTTCGGCTCGGCGATTCACGACGGCACGCCGGGGCGGATGGATCACCTCGACGACGAGCTGGCGACATATCTTGCCGCGCTGCGCGATGCCGCCGGCGCGGTCCGCTCGGCGATCGACACCGCGCCGTCGGATCCCAAAGCCGCGGCCGCCCGCAAAGAGGCGGTCGCCGCACTGTCCGAGATCGCCGACACCGCCGCGCGGATCCTGACCTCGTTCGAACCGGTCATCTCCGAGCGCTCCGACGTGGTGTGGCTCAGCCACGAAGACAACCGGGGGTCGGTGCGCGCGGTGCTGCGGGTGGCGCCGCTGTCGGTGGCCGGTCTGTTGCGCGACCGGCTGTTCGCCCGCGCGACGACGGTGCTGACCTCGGCGACGCTGACCGTCGGCGGCACCTTCGATGCGATGGCCGGCGCCTGGGGGCTGACCGGCGGCTCGGAGTCCGGCGATGCGCATTGGCGTGGGCTGGATGTCGGTTCGCCGTTCGCGCACGCCAAAGCCGGCATTCTCTACGTGGCCGCGCACCTGCCGGCGCCCGGGCGCGACGGCACCGGCACGGATGCGCAGCTCGACGAGATCGCCGAGCTGGTCACGGCGGCCGGCGGGCGCACCCTGGGCCTGTTCTCCTCGATGCGGGCGGCACGGGCCGCGGCCGAGGCGATGCGGGAGCGACTGGACACCCCGGTGCTGTGCCAGGGCGACGACACCACCGGAGCGCTGGTCGAGCAGTTCGCCGCCGACGCCGCCACGTCGCTGTTCGGCACCTTGTCGCTGTGGCAGGGCGTCGACGTGCCGGGCCCGTCGCTGTCCCTGGTACTCATCGACCGCATCCCGTTCCCGCGGCCCGACGACCCGCTGCTGACCGCCCGGCAGCGTGCGGTCAGCGCCCGCGGCGGCAACGGTTTCATGGCGGTCGCCGCCAACCACGCCGCGCTGTTGCTGGCCCAGGGTGCGGGCCGGTTGCTGCGCAGCGTGGACGACCGGGGCGTCGTGGCGGTGCTCGACTCGCGGATGGCGACCGCGCGCTACGCCGGATATCTGCGGGCGTCGCTGCCGCCGTTCTGGGCCACGACCGACACCGCCAAGGTCCGTCTGGCGCTGAAGCGGCTACGCGACGGCTGAGCGCACTATCGTGATGTTTCATGCGACCTGGCCACCGACGCCACCGTGCTTGTGCGGCGGCCTGCATATTGGTGCTGCTGTTGAGCGGGTGCGCCCGGATGCTGGACGGCACACCGGTTTCGATCTTCGCCGACCCGTTCCGGGTGGGTGGCCTGCAGGCGGTCGACGGGCCCACCGGGCTGCGGCCCGACGCCCCGCCACCGAGCCGGGAGGTCGAGGGCACCGACGGTGGTCGCATCGACCAGCTCGCCGCCCAGTCGGTCAGTGACCTCGAGGCGTTCTGGGCGGTCAGTTATCCCAACACCTTCGACGGCGACTTCGAGCCGGTGAAAACCCTGTACTCCTGGGATCCCGGCCAGCTGCGCGGAACGTTCTGCCAGAGCAGGACTTTCCTGTTGGTCAACGCGGCCTACTGCTACCTGGACGACACCCTCGGGTGGGATCGTCGGCTGTTGTTGCCGGCGCTGCGCAGCGCCTACGGTGACATGGCGATCACCATGGTGCTCGCCCATGAGTACGGCCACGCGATCGCTCGGGCGGCCGGGATCACCAAACGACGTCAGACACCGACGCTGGTGGCAGAGCAGCAGGCGGACTGTCTGGCCGGTGTCTACCTGCGGTGGGTGGCCCAAGGCGACTCGCCCCGCTTCACGCTCAGCACCGGTGACGGGTTGAACGGTGTGTTGGCCGCGATGCTGGCGCTGCGCGACCCGCTGCTGAACCCGGGCGAGACGGTAGGCAGCAACGAGCACGGCTCGGCGTTCGAACGGATCTCGGCGTTCCAGTTCGGGTTCACCGACGGCGCGGGGTCCTGCAAAGCCATCGACGACAAGGAGATCGAGCAGCGCCGCGGCGACTTGCCGGTACAGCTGCAGCAGAACGAGACCGGTGAGGTGCCCGTCAGCGAGGGCTCGGTGCGGCTCATCGTCGACGCGATGAATATCGCGTTCACCCCGGCCGAGCCACCGCAACTGACGTTCGACACCGCCGCCGCGTCATCGTGCGCGAATGCCCGCCCCAGCCCGCCGGCCTCGTACTGCCCCGCGACCAACACCATCGCCGTCGACCTGCCGGCCCTGCAGGCCATGGGCACTCCCAGCAAGAACCAGAAGTTGGCGACGTTGTCCGGTGACAACACCGCCTATTCGGTGCTGATGTCGCGGTACCTGCAGGCGGTGCAGGTCGAGCACGGCGGCCTGGTGCTTGACAACGCCGCCGCCGCGCTGCGCACCGCGTGCCTGACCGGGGTGGCGACCACCCGGCTCTCCCAGGGGGTCACCACCTCCGACGGCGCCGTCATCGCGTTGACCGCGGGTGATCTGGACGAAGCCGTGGCGGGGCTGCTCACCAACGGCCTGGCCGCCGGGGACGTCAACGGGGAATCGGTGCCCGCGGGTTTCTCGCGTATCGACGCCTACCGCACCGGGGTACTCGGCGATTTCGACCGCTGCCTGACCCGCTTCCCCTGAGAGTCGCCACCATCTGAGGTTCGCTAGGGCGGCGCAGAGCGAAAAGCGGCCTGCTTGGACGTAGTTGCTTCTGACCGTTTACTGCCAGCCCGCTTGGTGGAAAAATCACCTCACACCAGGCACGCCTCAGAATCACGTGCGGCCCTGGGCGGGAGGTGCGAGATGACGTCACGTCGAAGCCGAAAGCCCGACAGCAAGCGCTCGCAACATCGCCGACACAAGGCCCGCGCCGCCGCTGGAATGTTCGCCGCAGTCGGGCTCGCCCCGATGCTGACCGCACCCCGGGCGGCAGCGGACCTCGACTGGTGGTTCGATCTGTTCGGCTCTCTCGACGCACCCACGACAGTCGTCGATGCGACGCAGGACTGGGGAGATTTGAGCGCTTGGCTGGATTCGATCGCCTGGGCTGACCCGACTTCCTGGGCCATCAACACCGCACCCGACGCCGCGCTCGGCACCGCCCTCGACGGTGGATGGTTCGAGCAGTACGTCTACGCCCCGATCCACGGGGCGATCGACGACTGGATCAACAGCCCCGAGGGGATTCAGGTCGCCGACTGGGTCAACACCTGGTCCGGCCAGTTCCTCATCGGCGACGGCGCCGCCGGAACCGCTGAGCATCCCGACGGCGGCGACGGCGGTTTGCTGTTCGGAGACGGGGGCGACGGCTACTACGGCGGCAACGGCGGCAATGCCGGCTGGCTGATCGGCAACGGCGGCAACGCCGGCGGCCCGGGTCCCTCGACGGAGATCAGCGCGGTCGAATACCTGGCTCCGATCAACGGAACACCGGGACAGGCGGGCAATGCCGCGTTCCTGTTCGGCAACGGGGGCAACGGCGGCGACGGCACAGACGGAATCGGCGGGGGCAATGGCGGCGCCGGCGGGGCCGGCGGGGCCGGCGGGTTCTTCTGGGGCAACGGCGGAAACGGCGGAAACGGCGGGGATGCCACGGACGCGGGATGGGGCGGCGCGGGCGGTGCGGGCGGCGCAGGCGGGCTCTGGTTCAGCAACGGCGGTAACGGGGGCAACGGCGGTAACGGGGGCAGCGGGGCCAACGGCGGCGATGGTGGCGCGGGGCGCGCGGCCCAGGCCGGCGAATCCGGCCACGACGGTCAGTCCGGCGGATTCGGCGGCGTCGGCGGCAACGGCGGCGCCGGCGGACTGTTCTTCGGCAACGGGGGCAACGGCGGCGACGGCGGCAGCGGCGGCGACGGCGGCAACGGGGGCAACGGCGGTGCGGGCGGGTACGGTCCCAGCGTCGCCGGTGACGGCGGACAAGGCGGGGCCGGCGGATCCGGGGGTTGGGGCGCGCGCGGTGGACTTTCCGGCGCGAGCGGGCTCTTCGGAACCAGCGGAACGGTCGGCAACGCCGGTGCGGGCGGCAACGCCGGCGACGGGGGCAACGGGGGCCAGGGCGGCGACACCGGTGCTGGCGGCCACGCCGGAGCAGGCGGCAATGCCGGCGACGGCGATCAGGGCGGGGGCACCTCCTTCGGCTGGGCCAGCCCGTCTGATCCCATCCGGTTCGGCGTCGCCGGCGCCGGTGGTGACGGCGGCAACGGTGGAAACGGCGGCAACGCCGGTGCCAGCGGCTGGGGCGGCACCGGCGGCACCGGTGGCTGGGGCGGCGAAGGCGGCGCGGGCCATAACGGTGGGGATGCCGGAAACGGTGGCAACGGCGGGGACGGCGGCAGCGCCGGCACTGGTGGCACCGCCGGGAACGGCGGAAACGGTGGCTTCGGCTTCCTGGGCGGCAACTACCACGGGAACACCGACGGCGTCAGCGTCCCGGTAGGCAGCGTCGGCAACGGCGGCAGCGGTGGAGCCGGTGGCGACGGGGGCAATGCGGACGGCGCCGGCAACGCCGGAAACGGCGGCGACGGCGGTCGCGGTCTCGCCGCCGGCGTCGGCGCCCCGGGCATTCCGGAAGGCCGTGGCGGCGACGGCGGCAACGGCGGCAACGGCGGCAGTGCCGGTGACTTTGGTACCGCCGGTGACGGCGGCGAGGGCGGCGTCAGCCTCCTGGGCGGTCTGCACGCCGGCAATGGCGGTGACGGTGGCAGTGCTGGGGTGGGCGGCCACGCCGGCGACGGGGGCAACGGCGGCGACAGCATGAACGGTGCCGGCGGTGACGGCGGCAAGGGCGGCAACGCCGGCACCAATGGAGACGCCGGGTGGGGCGGCTACGGCGGTGCCGGCGGTTCCCAACAGCCCGCCAACGGCGTTGGAGGCGCCGGCGGCAACGGCGGCGACGGCGGTTCGGTTGACGGCTTCGCCGGCGGTAAAGGCGGCACCGGAGGCGCCGGCGGCAGCATCATTCACCAATATGCCGATGGCACCGGCTACTACGGGGGCGGCGGGGGCGGCGGAGCAGGCGCCCCCGGCAGCTCCGCCGGCAACGGCGGCGACGGTGGCAACGGTGGCCAGGGCGGTTGGAGCACGACCGCCAGCAGCGGAGGTCGGGGCGGTGCCGGCGGCTATGCCGGCGCCGACGGCGGCGCCGGGGGCAATGGCGGCGATGGCGGTCACGTCTACGGCGGAAACGGTGGCAACGGCGGCAACGGTGGTACCGGAGTCGGCGCCGACGGCGGTCGCGGTGGCAACGGCGGCAACGGCGATGCCCGCGCGGATGTCAACAACGGCGGTGGCGGCGCCGGAGGCAACGGCGGCAACGGCGGCAACGGCACCGCCGGCGGAAACGGCGGTGACGGCGGCAACGGCACTAATTGGGGCTTCGGCGGCGACGGCGGGCAGGGCGGCAACGGCGGATCCGTAGGCCCGAATGGCAACGGCGCCGGCGGCGACGGCGGCGACGGTGGTAACGGCACCGCCGAGCAGTACACCGGCGGCAACGGTGGCGCCGGTGGTGACGGTGGCGCAGACGGGACCCCCGGCACCACCGGAACCGCCGGCCAGAACCGTCCCTGAGCCCGGCAGGCCGCCGGCCTCAGGCCAAGGTCACCAAGCCCAGCTCGGCGTCGCCGGACAGCAAGGTATGGCTGGGCAGCACCCGCACGGTGTAACCCACCGAGCCGGCCACCGGTAGCGGGGTGGTCGTCGAGAACACCGCGGTTCCGTCGGAGGCGGTGCGCTCGTGCGTCATCATCACGGTCACCGGTTCCAACAGGCTGTCACCGGAGTCCACCCGGCCCAGCACCGCCTGCACCGTCACCTCGTCGGGCGCCAGGCCGGCCAACCGAACCGTGGCGGTCAGCGTCAGCTCCGAACCCAGCAATGGGCTGTCGGGCAGTCCGGTGCTGTCGACGTCGGTGATCTCGATTTGCGGCCAGGCCCGCTCCACTCGGTTGCGGTAGTCAGCCAGTTGTCGAGCCGCACCGTACGGCACGCCGTCGATCGGTGCGCAGGTACGCCGCATCGACTGCGCCGCCGGGGCGTAACACTGCTCGACGTAGTCGCGCACCATCCGCGAGGCCAGCACCTTCGGTCCGAGGGTCTGCAGCGTGTGGTGCACCATCTCGATCCACCGTGGCGGCACACCACGTTCGTCGCGGTCATAGAACTTCGGCACCACCGAGTGGGCTAACAGGTCATAGAGCGCCGCGGCCTCCAGATCGTCGCGGCGGTTCTCGTCTGCCACCCCGTCGGCGGTGGGTATCGCCCAGCCGTTCTCGCCGTCGAACCACTCGTCCCACCAGCCGTCGCGGATGGACAGGTTCAATCCGCCGTTGAGCGCACTTTTCATCCCCGAGGTGCCGCACGCCTCCAGCGGTCGCAGCGGATTGTTCAGCCACACATCGCATCCGGCGTAAAGCCGCCGCGCCATCGACATGTCGTAGTCGGGCAAGAACGCGACGCGGTGGCGCACTTCCGGACGGTCGGCGAAGCGCACCACCTGCTGGATCAGCGCCTTGCCGTCATCGTCGGCCGGATGGGACTTGCCGGCGACGATCAGCTGGACCGGCCGCTGCTCGTCGAGCAGCAGCTGCTCCAACCGGTCGGGGTCGCGCAGCATCAATGTCAACCGCTTGTAGGTCGGCACCCGGCGGGCGAAGCCGATGGTCAGCACATCGGGATCGAATGCTGTTGCAATCCACCCTAATTCGGCCTCGGAAGCCCCGCGTTCCAGCCCGGACTGCAGCAGTCGCAACCTGACCTCATCAACGAGCAGCGACCGCAGCCGGGAGCGGATCGACCACAGCGCGACCGGATCAACCTCTTGGAGGCGCTGCCAGGCCGCGGGCTCGCTGAACGAATCCGCTTCGGCCAGGTCGCGGCCGAGCTGCAGCCACGGCGGAGCCGCCCAGCTCGGTGCGTGCACGCCGTTGGTGATCGAGCCGATCGGCACCTCGTCAGCGTCGAAACCGGGCCACAGGCCGTTGAACATGGCCCGGCTGACCCGGCCGTGCAGCCGCGAAACCCCGTTGGCGCGCTGGGCCAGCCGCAGACCCATGTGGGCCATGTTGAACGCGCCGGGCTCGTCTTCGGCGCCCAGCTCGATGATCCGCTCGACGGGCACACCGGGGGCCAGAGCGTCACCGTCGAAGTACCGGCGCACCATATCGACGCCGAACCGGTCGATCCCGGCCGGCACCGGGGTGTGGGTGGTGAACACCGTCGCCGAGCGCACCACGGCCAGCGCGGTGTCGAAATCCAGGCCGTCTTCGGCCATCAGCTCACGGATGCGTTCAATGCCGAGGAAGCCGGCGTGCCCCTCGTTCATGTGGAAGACCTCGGGCGCGGGGATGCCCTTGAGCGCGGTGAACGCCCGGATCGCGCGCACCCCGCCGATCCCCGCCAGAATCTCCTGACGGATCCGGTGCTCCTGGTCGCCGCCGTACAACCGGTCGGTGACGCCGCGCAGCTGATGCTCGTTCTCGCCGATATCGGAGTCCAGCAGCAGCAGCGGTACCCGGCCGACCTGTGCCACCCAGATCCGCGCGCGCAACCGGCCCACACCGGGCAGCGCCACCTCGATCAGAACCGGGTCAGCCGCGGGACTGTTCGGATCGGACAGCAGCCGCAATGGCAGTCCCTGCGGGTCCAGCGCGGGATAGGTCTCGCGTTGCCAGCCGTCGGCGGTCAGCGATTGGCGGAAATATCCGGAGCGGTAGTGCAGGCCGACCGCGATCAGCGGTACGCCCAGATCCGACGCCGACTTCAGGTGATCCCCGGCCAAGATCCCCAAGCCGCCCGAGTAGTTGGGCAGGGCTTCGGCGACCCCGAACTCCATCGAGAAGTACGCGATGGCGGCAGGCAGCTCCGCGCCGCCGTCCCGCTGGTGCTGATACCACCTGGGCTGGGTCAGGTAGTCGTCGAGGTCGGCCGACAGGGCGTCGAGCCGGCCGGTGAACGCGTCGTCGGTGGCCAGTTCATCGAGCCGGTTGGGGCTCACCGCGCCCAGCAGCGCCACCGGGTCGCGGCCGCATCCGGCCCACAACTCCGGGTCGATGGCAGCGAAGAGCTCCTGGGTCGGCTGCTCCCACGACCAGCGCAGGTTCATCGACAGCTCCTCGAGTGCCCGCAGCCGCTCGGGAAGATGGGCACGAACGGTGAACCGGCGGAGAGCTTTCACGCGTCACCACCTTACGGCGGTTCAGCGAGTCTCGCCGGAGTCGACCCGAAGGGGCGGCGAAGGCGGGGCGAAGCTGGGACCGCCGAAACAGGCCGGCGGTTCAGCGAGTCTCGCCGGAGTCGACCCGAAGGGGCGGCGAAGGCGAGGCGAAGCTGGGACCGCCGAAACAGGCCGGCGGTTCAGCGAGTCTCGCCGGAGTCGACCCGAAGGGGCGGCGAAGGTGAGGCGAAGCTGGGACCGCCGCCGCGGACCACACGATTCGGTTGCGAACCGGACGCTTCCTGCCGGCCGGCGTCGACGGCCCATTACCGTGGGCAACAACAGCCCCAACGAACGGAGTGTGAGTGCCTGGTCGGGTCGAGGTCGACGACGTCGAACCGGTCATCTCGTGCGGCCGCTATCCGGCCAAGGCCGTGGTCGGCGAGACGGTGCCGGTGAAGGCCACCGTGTGGCGGGAGGGCCACGAGGCGGTCGCCGCGACCCTGGTGGTGCGCTACCTGGGGCGGCACTATCCGCGGCCCGGGGAAGCGCCGGTGAGCTCACCCGAGGCCGGCCCGGCGCCGCTGCACATCCGGATGCAGACCGGATTCGACGCCTACGTGTTCCACGCCAGCTTCACCCCCGACGCCGTCGGGCTGTGGACCTTCCGCGTGGAGGGCTGGGGTGATCCGCTGCAGAGTTGGCGCAGCGCCGTGACCGCCAAGCTCGACGCCGGCCAGGGCGAAGCGGAGCTCTCCAACGATTTGTTGATCGGCGCCGCGCTGTTCGACCGCGCGGCGGCGGCCATGCCGCGCGCCCAACGCCGGCCGGTGCAGGCGGCCGCCGCCGCCCTGCGCACTCCCGGCGATCCGGTTCCCCGGGCCGCCCCGGCCCTCTCGGCGGAAGTCGACGAACTGCTGGCCCGCCATCCGTTGCGGGAGCTGGTCACCCGCGGCCAGGAGCACCAGGTGTGGGTGGATCGGCCGCTGGCCCGCCGCGGGGCGTGGTATGAGATGTTCCCCCGCTCGACCGGGGGTTGGGACGCCCACGGCCGCCCGGTGCACGGGACACTCGCCACCGCGGCGGCGGCACTGCCGCGGATCGCCGAGATGGGTTTCGACGTGGTCTACCTGCCGCCGATCCACCCGATCGGCCGGGTGCACCGCAAGGGCCGCAACAACTCCGCGACCGCCGAGCCCGGCGATGTCGGTTCGCCGTGGGCCATCGGCAGCGCCGAGGGCGGTCACGACGCGGTACACCCGGATCTGGGCACCATCGACGACTTCGACGCCTTCGTGGTGGCCGCCGGCCGGCTGAACCTCGAGGTGGCGTTGGATCTGGCATTGCAGTGCGCCCCGGATCACCCGTGGGCCAGCCAGCACCGGGAATGGTTCACCGAGTTGCCCGACGGCACCATCGCCTATGCCGAGAACCCACCGAAGAAGTATCAGGACATCTATCCGCTGAACTTCGACAACGACCCCGCCGGGCTGTATGCCGAGGTGCTGCGGGTGGTCCGGTTCTGGATGGATCACGGGGTCAAGGTCTTTCGCGTCGACAATCCCCACACCAAGCCGCCGGACTTCTGGATCTGGCTGATCGCCGCGGTCAAGAACATCGACCCCGACGTGCTGTTCCTGTCCGAAGCGTTCACGCCTCCGGCGCGCCAGTACGGGCTGGCCAAACTGGGCTTCACCCAGTCCTACACGTACTTCACCTGGCGGACGACGAAAGCCGAACTCACCGAGTTCGGCCGGCAGATCGCCGAACTCGCCGACTACCGTCGGCCGAATCTGTTCGTCAACACCCCCGACATCCTGCACGCCAGCCTGCAGTCGGGCGGTCCCGGCATGTTCGCCATCCGCGCGGTGCTGGCGGCCACGCTGGGCCCGACGTGGGGGGTGTACTCGGGCTTCGAGTTGTTCGAAGACCGCGCGCTGCACGAGGGCAGCGAGGAATACCTGGACTCGGAGAAGTACGAACTGCGTCCTCGTGACTTCGCCGCCGCCGTCGCAGAGGGCAGGTCTCTGGAGCCGTTCATCGCCCGTCTCAACGAGATCCGCCGGATGCATCCGGCACTGAGTCAACTGCGCACCGTGCACTTCCACCACGTCGACAACGATGCTCTGCTGGCATACAGCAAGTTCGATCCGGACAGCGGTGACACCGTGCTGGTGGTGGTCACGCTGAACCCCTACGCTCCCGAGCACGCGACGCTGCGGCTGGACATGTGGGCGCTGGGAATGGAGGACTACCAACGGTTCTGGGTGCGTGACCAGATCACCGGTGAGGACTACCACTGGGGGCAGGAGAATTGGGTGCGTCTCGACCCGGCGCGGGCGGTCGCCCACATCGTCAACATGCCGCCGATCAACGCCCACGCCCGCGCCGAACTACTGCGTCGCAGGTGAGCACGTTGGCCCGACACCTGGCGCCCGAGGGCGCGGATCTGGCCCGGCTCCTGGCCGGGCAGCACCACGACCCGCACGCGATTCTGGGTGCCCACGAATGCGGCGACGTCACCGTGGTTCGCACTTTGCGACCGCGTGCGCGCCGCGTCGTGGTGCTCGTCGGCGCCGACCGGTTCCCGATGCGAGCGCTCGGTTCCGGGTTGTTCGCGGCGGCCCTGCCACTGACCGGCCTGACCGACTACCGCCTCGAGGTGCACTACCCCGACACCGCGCAATTCGCCGAGCCCACCGGAATCTGCACGGTTGCCGACGGTTACCGCTTCGCGCCGACTCTGGGCGAGATCGACCTGCACCTGTTCGCCGAGGGCCGCCACGAACGGCTCTGGGACGTGATGGGCGCCCATCCCCGCACATTGACCACTGCCGACGGCGAGGTTCGCGGCGTGTCGTTCGCGGTGTGGGCGCCCAACGCCACCGGCGTCGGCCTGATCGGTGACTTCAACGGCTGGAACGGCAACGACACCCCGCTGCGGGCGCTGGGTTCCTCGGGGGTCTGGGAGGTGTTCTGGCCCGACTTCCCCGCCGGTGGCCTCTACAAGTTCCGCATTCACGGCGCCGACGGCACCGTCAGCGACCGCGCCGATCCGTTCGCCTTCGCCACCGAGGTCCCGCCGCGAACCGCGTCGCGCGTGACGCAGAGCGTCTACAGCTGGAATGACGCGGACTGGATGGCGCAGCGCGCCCGGCGAAACCCGGTGGCCGAACCGATGAGCACCTACGAGGTGCACCTGGGGTCGTGGCGGCCCGGCCTCGACTATCGCCAACTCGCGTCGGAGCTGACGGAATACGTTGTGCAGCACGGCTTCACTCATGTCGAGTTGTTGCCGGTCGCCGAGCACCCGTTCGGCGGGTCGTGGGGATACCAGGTGACGTCGTACTACGCTCCGACGGCACGATTCGGCACACCCGACGATTTCCGGGCTTTGGTCGACGCGCTGCACCGCGCCGGTATCGGCGTGATCGTGGACTGGGTGCCGGCCCATTTTCCCAAGGACGATTGGGCACTCGGCCGCTTCGACGGCACCCCGCTTTACGAGCACGCCGATCCGCGACGGGGCGAGCAACTCGACTGGGGCACCTACGTCTTCGACTTCGGCCGGCCCGAGGTGCGCAACTTCCTGGTCGCCAACGCGCTGTACTGGCTGACCGAGTTCCACGTCGACGGGCTGCGGGTGGACGCGGTGGCATCGATGCTCTACCTGGATTACTCGCGGCCGGAGGGCGGTTGGACCCCCAATATCCACGGCGGCCGCGAGAACCTGGAGGCGGTGCAATTCCTGCAGGAGCTCAACGCGACCGCCCACCGGGTCGCGCCGGGAATCGTGACCATCGCCGAGGAATCCACCTCCTGGCCGGGGGTAACCCGCGACACCAGCCTTGGCGGCCTTGGCTTTTCGATGAAGTGGAACATGGGCTGGATGCACGACACCCTGGCCTATCTCGGTCACGACCCGGTGCACCGCAGCTACCACCATCACAACATGACGTTTTCCATGCTGTACGCCTACAGCGAGAACTTCGTGCTGCCGATCAGCCACGACGAGGTGGTGCACGGCAAGGGCACGCTGTGGTCGCGGATGCCCGGCGACGACTACCGCAAGGCGGCGGGCCTGCGCACCCTGCTGGCCTACCAGTGGGCGCATCCGGGCAAGCAACTGTTGTTCATGGGTCAGGAATTCGGGCAGCGCAGTGAATGGTGCAACGAGCGCGGCGTCGACTGGTTCCAGCTCGACCCGGAGCTCGAAGCGGACGGCTACTCCGCCGGCATCCTGCGCCTGGTCGGCGACATCAACGCCCACTACCGCGCGCTGCCCGCCCTGTGGAGCCAGGACGCCGACCCGCGCGGCTACTCCTGGATCGACGCCAACGACTCGACCAACAACGTGTTGAGCTTTCTGCGTTACGGCGCAGACGGTTCGATGCTGGCCTGTGTGTTCAACTTCGCCGGCGTCGAACATGCCGACTACCACCTGGGCCTGCCGCGCGCCGGGCGGTGGCGCGAGGTGCTCAACACCGATGCGATCGCCTACCGGGGTTCGGGGGCGGGCAACCTGGGCGGGGTCGAGGCGACCGACGCTCCGTGGCACGGCCGGCCCGCCTCGGCGGTGCTGGTGCTGCCGGCCCTGTCCGCCCTGTGGCTGGCGCCCGAATAGCGGCGGGAATCAGTACAACGCGTTGGCCAGGTTGCGCCGGCCCGCGATGACCTCGGGGTCAGCCGGGTCGAACAGCTCGAACAGCTCGACCAGCCGGGTCCGCACCGTGGAGCGCTCGTCACCGGAAGTCCGTCGCACCAATCCGATCAGCCGGTCGAACGCGGCGGTGACATCCTGGTTGAGGATCTGCACATCGGCCGCGGCGAGGGCTGCCTCGATGTCGTCTGGCGCGGCGTCGGCCAAGGCCGGCGCGTCCGCTGGTCGGCTGGTCGCGCGTTCCAGGAAGATGAGCTGGCGCAACGCCGCCTTGGCTTCGACGTGGTTGGGGTCGGCATCCAGCAGCGCCTGATAGGAGTCGCGGGCCGCGGCGAAGTCACCGGCGTCGAGTTGCTCACGGGCCTGCGCCAGCGCCGGGTCGACCGGGGCCGCCTGCTCGGAGTCTCCGCCTCCGGAAAGCTTGCCCGCAGTGGCCGACAGCAGCGAATCGACCCAGCGGCGCAGTTGCTCGGGTGGCTGAACGCCCTGAAAGCTGGTGATCGGCTGGCCGGCGGCCAATGCCACCACGGTGGGCACCGCTTCCACACCGAAGACCTGCGCCACCCGCGGGGCGACATCGACATTGACGGTGGCCAGCGACCATGTGCCGCCGTCACCGGTGGCCAGCCCGGCCAGGGTCTCGGCCAGCTGGACGCAGGCTTCGCTGCGCGGCGACCACAGCAGCACCACCACCGGCACCTGGTTGGACCGGACCAGCACGTCCTCTTCGAAATTGGCCTCGGTGATCTCGGTGGCCCCCTGCGGCGCCGAACCGTCACCGCCGGGGCCACCGGGCTGGGCCGAGCGCTTGAGACCGGACAAATCCACTGCTCCGGCCAACGCCGGGCCGATCGGGGGGCGAGGGCGAGTCACGCCGTCAAGTCTGTCACGCCGCCGCGGCGGTGCCGAGGGCCGGTTCCTGACCGCCGAAGCCCGCTATGACCAAAATCACACTTTGGCTGCGGCATCTCGGGGCTCGGGCGTCTCCAGCAACCTACGCAACCGTAGGGAGACGGTTATCCGGCCCGCAGGATCAGCGCGTCGCCCTGGCCGCCGGCACCGCACAACGCGGCCACCGCGTAGCCCGAACCGCGCCGCTTGAGCTCGAGGGCGGCGTGCAGGGTGATCCGCGCGCCGGACATCCCGATCGGATGCCCGACGGCGATCGCGCCGCCGTGCACGTTGACGACGTCCGGATTCACCCCGAGTTCGCGGGTCGAGGCCAGTGACACCGCCGCGAACGCCTCGTTGATCTCCACCACGTCGAGTTGGTCGACCGAGATGCCCTCGCGGGCGATGGCCTTCTTGATGGCGTTGGCCGGCTGGGACTGCAGGGTCGAGTCCGGCCCGGCCACCACGCCGTGCGCGCCGATCTCGCACAACCAATCCAGTCCCAGCTCCTGGGCCTTGGCTTTGCTCATCACGACCACCGCGGCCGCGCCGTCGGAGATCTGCGACGACGAGCCCGCGGTGATGGTGCCGTCCTTGCGGAATGCCGGCTTGAGCCCGGCCAGCGACTCCGCGGTGGTGTTGGCACGGATGCCCTCGTCCTCGGTGAACTCCAGCGGATCCCCCTTGCGCTGCGGGATCTTCACCGGCACCACCTCGTCAGCGAACACGCCGTCCTTCCACGCGGCAGCGGCCTTGCGGTGCGATTCGGCCGCAAACTCGTCCTGCTCGGCGCGGGTGAACTTGTCGGCCTCGTTGCGCTGCTCGGTGAGGGCACCCATCGGCTGGTCGGTGAACACGTCGTGCAGGCCGTCGTAGGCGAGATGGTCCAGCACGGTCACATCGCCGTACTTGTAGCCCGACCGGCTGTCGATCAGCAGGTGCGGCGCCTTGGTCATGGACTCTTGGCCACCGGCCACCACCACGTCGAACTCGCCGGCGCGAATCAGCTGGTCAGCCAGTGCGATGGAGTCGATTCCGGACAGGCACATCTTATTGATGCTCAGCGCCGGAACGTCCCACCCGATGCCGCCGCCCACCGCCGCCTGCCGCGCCGGCATCTGGCCTGCTCCAGCGGTCAGCACCTGGCCCATGATCACGTATTGGACCAGCGAGGCCGGGATCTTGGCCTTCTCCAGCGCACCGGCGATGGCGATCGCACCCAGGTCGCTACCGGAGAAATCCTTCAGCGAACCCATCAGCTTGCCGATCGGGGTGCGTGCCCCAGCAACGATCACCGATGTCGTCATGACTACCTCCCGGGCGGGTGTGGGTGGCCGATCTAGGTGGATCGGCGCAGCGCGATGTTTCCGCTCAGGTTACCGTTACGTTATGACGACCGAATCCGTCGCTGGCTCTTTTGAGGTACGTCCCGCCTTGGCCTCCGCCCTGGTGACGGCGATCGACCATGTCGGCATCGCCGTGCCGGACCTGGAAGCGGCCAAGAAGTGGTATCACGACCAGCTCGGCATGATCGTGCTGCACGAAGAGGTCAACGAGGAGCAGGGCGTCGTGGAGGCGATGCTGGCGGTGCGCGGCGCCCCGGTCGGCAGTGCCCAGATTCAGCTGATGGCCCCGATCGATGAGACGTCGACGATCGCGAAGTTCCTGGACAAGCGTGGGCCGGGCCTGCAGCAGCTCGCCTACCGCACCAGTGACATCGACACGCTCTCCGAGCGGCTGCGTGAGCAGGGCGTGCGGCTGCTCTACGACGCGCCCCGGCGTGGCACCTCGAACTCCCGGATCAACTTCATCCACCCCAAGGATGCCGGCGGCGTGCTCGTCGAGTTGGTCGAGCCGGCCAAGGCCGCCGGGGCGCACTGACGCTCTGCGATCAGGACCACTTCCGGGTGGGAGCCCGGGTGGCACGATGGGCCCAGCACGACGTGTGCCAGTGCCGCCGGTCGTCGCCGTCGCCGCAGTCCTGCGGCCACACCGCCACATGCGCGATACCGGGGCGAATATCGTGATCGCATCCCGGACACCGGTAGACCTTCACGGCCCGCGAGCCGGCGATCGCCGCGACGATGTAGTCAAACCCGTCGGGTCCGGTCTCGATCCGCTGTGACAGCGGCAACGGCCGTGACGGCTGCCGCCGGTGCGACGGACGACGGCCACGAGCCATACCGATCAGCCTAGCGGCGATCAGCCGAGGTCAGGCCAGCGCCGCCAGCGCCGCGGCCGCGTCGTAGCCGCCGAACCCGTCCAGTTCGCCCCGGCGGAGGCGGTTGACCCAGGTCGGGTCGGCCAGCAGTGCGCGCCCGACCGCCGCCACGTCGAACTCCCCGGCGTCGAACTGCTCGACCAGCCGGTCCACGGGGGCGGGTTGGATCACCTCACCGCGCTTTTCGCTGCGGAACTGCGTATTCAGCCCGACCGATCCGACCGCGATGACCGGCACCCCGGTGACCTTCTTGGTCCACCCGGCCAGGCTCAGCTTCGCGTCGTGGTCGGGGAACGCCGCAACATCGTGCCTGCGCGTCGAGGGGTGCAGCACGTCGACCCCCGCCTCGACCAACGGCGTCAGCAGCTCCTGCAGCTGGGTCGGGTCGTCGACGATGGACGCCGCGTAATCGGTGCCCTTCCACTGCGAAAAGCGGAAGATGACCGGGTAATCCGGCCCCACCGCGGCACGTACCGCGGCGACCACCTCGGCCGGGAAGCGGGTCCGCGCGGCCAGCGATCCGCCATAACCGTCGGTGCGTCGATTTGTTCGCTCCCAGAAGAATTGGTCGAGCAGATAGCCGTGCGCGCCGTGGATCTCGACCGCGTCGAAGCCGATGTGTCGCGCGGTCGCGGCGCTGTGCGCATACAGCTCCGCGATCGCAGGGAGTTCCTCGGCCTGCAGCGCCCGGCCTCGCGGGTTACCCCGTCCGTCGATACCGGAGGGGCCGACCGGCACCACACCGTCGGCGTCATCGCGCTGGATGCCCTGGTGCCACAGCTGCGCGGCGATCGTCGCGCCCTCGGAATGCACGGCGTCGACGACGCGTGTCCACCCGGCGAGTACCTCCTCGCCCGCGATGGCCGGCACGCTGAACGGGTGGCCCGCAGCCGGGTCGGGCAGCCGGATACCTTCGGTGATGATCAGGCCGACACCGCCGGCGGCGCGCCGTCGGTAGTACTCCGCGACATCGCGGCCCGGGATTCCGCCGGGGGATGCCTGCCGGGTCATCGGCGCCATCGCGAAGCGGTTCGGAACGGTCAGCGAGCGGACCGTCAGCGGCTGGAAGAGATCCTTGACACTCATGGATCGCTCCAACGCGCAAATTTTGCCGGCTATTCCGGCCGCTGATCAAAACAAGCGGTATTCGTCGCTGTTCATGCCTCGCATGGCGTCGTAATCCAGTGTCAGACAACGGATACCGCGATCGGTTGCCAGCGTGCGGGCCTGCGGCTTGATCTGCTGGGCGGCGAATACGCCGCTGACCGGCGCCAGCAACGTGTCCCGGTTGAGCAGTTCCAGGTAGCGGGTGAGCTGCTCGACACCGTCGATCTCGCCGCGCCGCTTGATCTCCACCGCCACCGAGCGTCCCTGCGCGTCACGGCAGAGCAGGTCGACCGGGCCGATCGCGGTCATGTACTCGCGACGCACCAGGGAATACCCCTCGCCGAGCAGCTCGACGTGCTCGGCGAGCAGCGCCTGCAGTTGAGCCTCGACACCGTCTTTGACCAGACCCGGGTCGACGCCGAGTTCGTGGCTGGAGTCGTGTTCGATCTCTTCGATGGTGATCCGCAACTGGTCACCGGTCTTGTTCGCCACCACCCACACCGGGAACTCGCCGCCGGCTTCCTCGGTGAGCCGACACGGCGGGCTCATCCAGTTCAGCGGCTTATAGGCACGATCATCGGCGTGCACACTGACCGATCCATCGGCCTTCAGCAGCAGTAGCCGGCGGGCCGACGGCAGGTGCGCGGTTAGCCGACCGACGTAGTCGACGGTGCAACGGGCGATCACGAGTCGCATCCGAACCACTTTAGGGCCAGCTCCGAACATCTATTCTTACGCCACGATGAAGCCGCCAATGACGACCGCGCAACGCCTGGGTCGCGTCCTGGAGCTGCTGACCCGCCAGAGCGGCCGGCTGCCCGAAACACCCGAATACGGCTCCTGGCTGCTGGGCAGGGTGTCGGAAAGTCAGTACCTGCGCCGGATTCGCATCCAGTTCATCATGACGGTCGTCATGGTGGGGACGAACCTGATCGGTGTCGGCGTCGCCGCCGTGCTGGTGACCGTGGCGTTCCCGGTACCCAGTGTGTTCAGTGACGCCCCGGCGTGGCTGACATACGGGCTGGTGCCCCTCTATGTGACGGCCGCCCTGGCCGGCGGTACGTATGGGATCACCCGGCGCACGATCATGAAGTTGCGCTGGGCGATCAAGGAACGCGAACCGACTCGGGTGGACGAGCGCAACGCCTTCCAGACGCCCTGGCGGGTTGCGCAGGTGGTGCTGGCCCTGTGGGGTGTCGCCACCGTGCTGTTCACCGTGCTCTACGGGTTGGCCGACAGTGTCTTCATCCCGATCATCGGGTTCACCTTGAGCATCTGCGGCACCCTGGTGGCCACCGCCTGCTACCTGTTCACCGAGTTCGCCTTACGGCCGGTTGCCGCTCAGGCACTGGCCGCGGGCCCGCCACCGCGGCGGTTCCTGTCGGGCATCATGGGCCGCACCATGATGGTGTGGCTGCTCAGCTCGGGCGTGCCGGTGCTGGGTATCGCGCTGACGGCGCTCTTCGCCCTGGTGTTGAAGAACCTGACCATGACGCAGTTCGGTATCGCGGTGTTGATGGTGTCGGTCGCGACGCTGGTCTTCGGATTTCTGCTGATGTGGATTCTGTCGTGGCTCACCGCAACCCCGGTGCGGGTGGTGCGCGCAGCGCTCAAACGCGTCGAGCAGGGGAATCTCCAAGGTGACCTGGTGGTGTTCGACGGCACCGAACTCGGTGAGCTGCAGAGCGGTTTCAACGCGATGGTGCGCGGTCTGCGGGAACGAGAGCGGGTGCGCGACCTGTTCGGTCGTCATGTCGGGCGCGAGGTCGCGGCCGCCGCCGAACGCGACCGGATCCAACTCGGCGGCGAAGAGCGCCATGTCGCAGTGCTTTTCGTCGATATCGTCGGATCCACGCAGATCGTGACCGCTCAGCCCGCCACCGAAGTCGTCGCCTTGCTCAACCGATTCTTCGCGGTGGTCATCGATGAAGTCGACCGCCATCGGGGACTGATCAACAAGTTCGAGGGCGATGCGACACTGGCGATCTTCGGCGCCCCGAACCATCTCGATCAGCCCGAAGATGAAGCGCTTGCCGCCGCTCGCGGCATCCTGTACCGGCTGGCCGAGGAGGTACCCGAGATTCGGGCCGGCATCGGTGTGGCGGCCGGGCAGGTCGTCGCCGGGAATGTCGGCGCCAAAGAACGTTTCGAGTACACGGTGATCGGAGAACCGGTCAACGAGGCGGCCCGGCTGTCCGAGTTGGCCAAGACCCGGGAGCTTCCCCTGTTGACCACGGCGGCGACGCTGCGCTCCGCCAGCATCAACGAGCAGGCGCATTGGGTGCTGGGCGAGTCGATGGTGCTGCGCGGCTACGACCAGCCCACTGTGCTGGCCGGGCCGTTGTAACGCCCCTTGGCGAATACCGACGCGTGGTGGAAGCCGCGGGTCCCCCACTATCGTGTCGCATTTCCGCTAGTGTCATCGGCCGGCGCGTGCCATGGTTACAACGTGCACGACGACTTCGACCGCTGCTATCGTGCCGTGCAGTCCAGCGATGCCCGCTTCGACGGATGGTTCTACACGGCGGTGCTGACAACCGGAATCTATTGCCGCCCCAGTTGTCCGGTGCGCCCTCCCCTGCCGCGCAACGTGCGGTTCTACCCCAGCGCCGCCGCCGCGCACCGGGCCGGTTTCCGGGCCTGCAAGCGTTGCCGACCCGATGCCGCACCGGGGTCTCCGGAGTGGAACATCCGCAGCGACGTCGTGGGCCGGGCGATGCGCCTGATCGCCGATGGCACGGTGGACCGGGAGGGGGTGACCGGGCTTGCCGGCCACCTCGGCTACTCGGCCCGTCAGTTGCAGCGCCTACTGCAGGACGAGGTCGGCGCCGGCCCCCTGGCGTTGGCCCGCGCCCAGCGGGCACAGACGGCCAGGATCTTGATCGAGACGACGGATCTGCCGTTGAGCGACGTCGCGTTCGCGGCCGGGTTCGCCAGCATCCGGCAGTTCAACGACACCGTCCGCGTGGTGTACGCCAACACCCCGACGGCATTGCGGCAGAAGGCATCTGACCGCACCACGCCCGGACCAGACCGGGACGCCCACGGCCCAGGCGCCCTGTCACTGCGGCTGCCGGTACGCACCCCGTTCGCGTTCGAAGGGGTCTTCGGGCACCTGGCGGCCTGCGCGGTTCCCGGTTGTGAGGAGGTCCGCGACGGCGCCTACCGACGCACGCTTCGCCTGCCGCACGGCAACGGCATCGTCAGCTTGACGCCGGCCGCCGATCACGTCCGATGCGGGCTGATACTCGACGACTTCCGGGACCTGACCGCCGCGATCACCCGCTGCCGGCGACTGCTGGACCTCGACGCCGACCCCGAAGCAGTCGTCGAAGCCCTCTCCGATGACCCCGAATTCGCGCCGGTCGTGGCCAAGGCGCCGGGTCAGCGCATTCCCCGGACGGTCGATGAAGCCGAGCTGGCGGTGCGGGTGGTGCTCAGTCAGCAGGTGTCGATCAAAGCGGCCCGCACCCACGCACGCCGACTGCTGCTTGCCCACGGTGAGCAGATCACCGATCAGGCCGGCGGGCTGACGCACGTCTTTCCCTCGGTGGACCGGCTCGCCGACATCGACCCCGACCAGCTCGCCCTGCCGCAGGCGCGGCGGCGTACCCTGCTTGCCCTGGTCGCAGGGTTGGCCGACGGCACCGTCGTCCTGGGCGCCGGCTGCGATTGGGACCGGGCCCGGCATGCGCTGCTGGAGCTTCCCGGCGTGGGCGCTTGGACCGCGGAAGTCATCGCGATGCGCGGGCTGGGCGACCCCGATGCGTTCCCGGTAACCGATCTGGGCGTGCAGGTGGCCGCCCGTCAGTTGGGTTTACCGGACCAACCAAAGGCGCTGAGCCGCCACGCCGCCCGCTGGCGTCCGTGGCGGTCGTATGCCACCCAGCATCTGTGGACAGCGCTCGATCACGCCGTGAACGACTGGCCCCCGGCTTCCAAGGAGATCGCATGACCTGCCAACGCATTATCGACAGCCCGATCGGGCCGCTCACCCTGGCCGGTAAGGACGGCAAGCTCAGCCATCTGCTGATGCTCGACCACTCCCACGCCCCCGACCAGACCGGTTGGCGACGCGACGACACCGCCTTCCCCGACGTCGTCGAACAACTCGCGGCGTATTTCGCGGGCGACCTCACCGAATTCGACTTGACCTACCACATGGCCGGCACCGAGTTTCAGCGGCGGGTGTGGACCGCTTTGCTGACGATCCCGTACGGCCAGACCCGCTCCTACGGCCAGTTGGCCATGCAGATCGGGGCGCCGACGGCTTCGCGGGCCGTCGGGTTGGCCAACGGCCGCAACCCGCTCTCGATCATCGTCCCGTGCCACCGCGTCATCGGCAGCAACGGCAGCCTGACCGGCTACGGCGGCGGTATCGACCGGAAGCGGTCACTGCTGGACCTGGAGCGCCAGCACACCCACGCCACGCTGTTCGATTGAGCCCTCCTACTGAATAGGCCATCACTGCCGATGCCATTAGCCTGCCGTGGTGACCACACCGGGGCTTCGGGTCGTGCCGGACGGCCTGCGCACGCTGGCACAGCGCTGTGATGCGCTCGCTGGTCAGGTCAGGGCGTCGTTGCCGACGATGGCCTCGGCGTCCTGGCAGGCCAGCGGGGCGGCGGCGGCGACGACGGTCAGCGTCGGCGCGAACCGGGTCGGCGCGGTCCTCGCCGGCCGGATGCGGGCGACAGCGACCAAACTCACCGAGGCGGCCCACGACTACGAGGCGATGGACGATGGTGGCGCAGCCGCATTGGCCGCAGTGAGCTCGGGTCTCCCAGGCGGCTACCCGCGCGGCGACGGCGGGGCCGGCGGGTTGGCCATCGCTGTCCCAGGTGAGAGCGGCGAGCTGGGACTACCTCACAACGTCCGGCGAGGCCTGGTCCCGGCTTGCTGACACGTTGGAGAGCGCCTTCGCCGAGGTCCGCAACGCGTCGGTGCGCCCCGGCGGGGCGGTGTGGGAGGGCAGCGCCGCCCACGGCATGCAGGAGCGAACTGCTGCCGTGCCTAACAGTGCGGACGCCTGTCCCGATCCCGGATCATCACGACCGAGCAGGAGACGCTGATCGCACAGTTGACGGTGACCGCTCTACACGCTTCACCGGTGGACAGGCACAACATCTGGCTAGCAGTCCGACCGGCGCCAGTAAGCCTCCGAGGCAAAACCGCTTAGCCCAGCAGGTCTATCGGGTCGGGCATTTCGTAGGGGGTGGTGTCGGTGAAGGCGGTCAAGAAGTTGAACAAGCCCGTTATCGCTTCCTCAAGGGATGGGTGCGGCGAGTCGAGGTAGCCCGCGAGGTATCCCTCGTTAACGATCCCGGCCAGCGACGGGTGCTCCTGCAACGAGTAAATCGTGTAGGTGTCGGGGTCGAGCAAGCTGGCGATGGAATTGTTGATCCCGTCGACGACACCCTTGCCCAACGCGGTGAGTAGCTCGCCGAAATCGATGTCGGTCGGGAACAATCCGGAACCCGCGGCCACATCGACGTCTCCCGGCGGCCAGCCGTGGTCGATGCTGCCGTAGCCGAGATTCACCAGGATCCGAGTGACGGGTTCCAGAAGCTCATAGAGCGGCATTCCGATTATCGGAAACAACTGCAGCGGCGCCAACAACGGCAGGATCTCGGACGGCAGCATGTGGAAGGTGGTCAGCGAGTCGGGATCCGAGGTCGGCAACTCGATTGCGTTCGCGATCTGCTCGGGCGTCGCACTCAGATACACCGAGTGTCCGTAGATGAAGCCCAGCGCGGAGTTGAGGTCCGCCAGCGGGTTGAAGTAGGTCGGCTTGAACGCGACCGGGTCGTACTCGTAGTTGTAGACGTCGGTGTGATACAGGTCGGTAGGGATGGTGCTGGTAGACGGGGAACCGATGAGCACGAACCGGACAAGGTCGTTCGACACGTCGTGTTCGTCGAGCCACTGCATCAGCCCCACGGAGATCGAAGAGCTCTGCGAATAGCCGAACACCACGATCGGGTGATCGGCGTCGACCTCGCCGCTGTTCAGTCGCTCAGCGACCGCGTTCTCGAGCAGCTGCAGGCCGACCGCGCGTGAGGTGTCGCTGACGTTCTCCGGGGTAAACAGCGACACCAGCTCGCCACCGAATCCGTGCGGGCTCAAGAACAGATCATCGACAGCATCGAGGTAAGTCTGGGGCGGCTGCGGGATCCCGGTTCCGCCCATCACGAATGCGACGCCGTCACCCAGCGACGTGCCGTTGCCGGTGAGCTCGAACGCCCGCGACTGCGCTCCGGCCACTGGCACACCGGCAACCAGGCCGGCCGCTACGACCGCGGCAACAACTGGCAGGCACGAATAGCTGCGCACCGCGTATCCTCCTGTTAATTTCCTTAACTGAACCTGAAACGCTATAGCTCCTCGGTCGATCGCGCAATACCGATGAGCTCCGGGAGCACTTCTCCAGGGCGCCCACAACAGCAAGGAGCAGTGAAATGGCGGTATTCGCAATAGCCTTCATCGCCGTCTTTTTCCTGGCCATGGGCCTCTACGCGCTCGCAGCACCGACAGCCCTGGCCCAACCTCTCGGCATCACGCTGACCTCCTCAACGTCTCGGTCGGAGGTCCGCGCGGTATACGGCGGATTCGGTGTGGCCATGGCAGGAATCTTGGGTTTCGCGGCCGTCAATCCCGAGTACCGCACTGGAATCACACTTACCGCCGCGGCCGCCCTGGCCGGAATGGCTTTCGGGCGCCTGCTATCCGCCGTCATCGAGCGCCACCGGACACCGTTCTATCCCAATTGGTTCTACTGTTTGGTAGAGGTGGGAGCGGCTTTGCTCTTGTTTTCATCACGCTGAATCGGCGGCAAACTCCACCGCAGGGTCCCTGCTATTCCAGCCGCGAACTGCAAGGGAAATCCCTGTATCGCCGGCGCTCGGATTTGCTTAGCGTATGCCCGTGGTCGCGAGTCGACGATCGTCGTCGCCCAATACGGGAAGGAGACATAAGAATGACGCTGATGCGAGTTGCGGTCCTGGCCGCGGTGGCAGCCGGTGCGGCGGTGGGATTGGCAGTGCCGGCGAGTGCGGAGTTGACCGAGGGGAGCTACACCTCATACGTGAGCGAAGTACCGGGCTACATTTGGGTATTTTCATCGTGCGGGCAGGGCTGTATGCGCATGGAGGTCCCGGCAACCGGCGCCGTGGACGAGTTCCGCCTCGAGGGTACGAACTGGGTCTCCCGGGACGGTTCGCGCACAACGACGATAGATCCGAGCCTGGCCGTGACAACTGTTTCGGGCGATTCTTGTCCCGTGTCCGTCTGCCCCACGATCCACAGTCAGCTGGTAAGGGTCGATTGAGCGGCGGCTAGTTCGGGCTCTCCGCCGGTTTGCCTTTGTATACGCGGCGGAGATGGCTGACCTCTGGGCATGAGACGCAATGGGAAACGCCCCCCGATTTCTCGGGGGGCGTTTCTTTATGTTGTGTTCGGCGGTGTCCTACTTTTCCACCCGGTGGGGCAGTATCATCGGCGCTGACAGGCTTAGCTTCCGGGTTCGG
>Ga0182736_1000425_pt1 | contig 66548 bp, 66 predicted proteins | sample eDN5th30CKraftBY_FD_128882 | JGI IMG/M metagenome (GOLD analysis project Ga0182736, IMG submission 128882) | Enriched backyard soil microbial communities from Emeryville, California, USA - eDNA 5th pass 30_C Kraft BY (version 2) (version 2) | ecosystem: Environmental > Terrestrial > Soil >... | reverse complement strand
CCTTCGTCGCGCTGCTCGGCCGGCGCGGGGGCAGCGCGATGGCAGCGGCCGCAGTGAACGCACTTGCTTCGGAGGCCGAATGATGCGTGGACGTCTCTTTGGATTAGGCGTCGGCCCGGGCGATCCGGAGCTGATCACCGTGAAGGCGCTGCGGCTTTTGAAGGCCGCGCCGGTGGTCGCGTATTTCGTCGCAAAGGGCAAGAAGGGTAATGCGTTCGGCATCATCGAATCGCATCTCGACGATACGCAGATGCGCCTGCCGCTCGTCTATCCGGTGACGACCGAAGCGCTCGAACCGCCGCTCTGCTACGAGACGATCATCAGCGCGTTCTACGACGAAGCCGCGCTCACGATATCCGGTCATCTCGAATCCGGCCGCGATGTCGCCGTGATCTGCGAGGGCGATCCGTTTTTCTACGGCTCGTACATGTATCTGCACGATCGTCTCGCAGCACGCTTCGATGCAGAGGTCGTGCCGGGCGTGTGCTCGATGCTCGGCGGCGTGGCCGTGCTCGGCGTGCCGCTCGTGTATCGCAATCAGAGTCTGTCGGTGCTGTCGGGCGTGCTGCCTGAAGACGATCTGAAGCGCCGTCTCGAAGGAGCCGATGCGGCCGTCATCATGAAGCTCGGCCGCAACTTCGAGAAAGTGCGGCGCGTGCTGGGCGAACTCGGCCTCGACGATCGCGCGTTGTATGTCGAGCGCGCGACGATGGCCAACCAGCGCATCGTGCCGCTCGATGAAGTCGATCCGATGGCATCGCCGTATTTCTCGCTGCTCGTCGTGCCGGGGAAAAAATGGCGCGCATGAAGGCTTCCATGCCGATGGCGATCGTCGTGCTCGGCGCGGGCGCGCTCGATACCGCGCGTCGCATTCAGGCGCGCTTTCCGCAATCGCGCGTGCATGGACTGGCGAGCCGCGTGAGCGCGGACATCGCGTATGACGACTTCGGCGCGCACGTGCGTGGTCTGTATGCGTCGGGCGCGGCGATCGTCGCGCTGTGTTCCGCGGGCATCGTGATTCGCGCGCTTGCATCCTGTCTCGCCGACAAAGGCAACGAACCGCCCGTGCTCGCCATCGCGCAGGATGGCAGCGCCATCGTGCCGCTGCTGGGCGGCATGAGCGGCGTGAATGTGCTTGCGCGCGAGATCGGCGACGCCTTGCAAGTCGCACCCGCGATCACGACGAGCGGCGAATTGCGCTTCGGGAAATGTCTGCTGGCGCCGCCCGAAGGTTATGCACTTGCGGATATCGAGCAAGGCAAGCGTTTCGTGTCCGACCTGCTGGCGGGCGCGACGACGCGCATCGAAGGCCACGCGCCCTGGCTCGACGATGCCGCGCTGCCTCGCAACGACGATGCGCGTCTTGCCGTTCGCATCACGCCGCTTGCCACGCGCGATGAAAACAGCCTCGTGATTCATCCGCGTTGCGTGCTTGCGTGGATCGAAGATATTTCACACGACGATGACGTCGCCGAACGCGTGCGAGCTGCCTTGAACGAACGTGGTCTCGCACCGCTTGCGCTCGCGGCGTTGACCGCGCCCGCTCGCTACATGGCTTCGCGTCCGCTCGAAGATGCGGCGCGTGCGCTCGATGTGCCGTTGCGCTTCTGCGATGCCCCGCCATTCGCTCGCAACGATGCGCGAGGCGTTGCGCTGCACGTCAGCGATACGCCGATCGATGCGGGATCGATCGGCCATGCGCGCGGCACGCTGACGGTGATCGGCCTTGGTCCCGGCAAGGCGGAACTGATGACGCCCGCCGCAAGAAGCGCGCTTCACGACGCACAAGACGTGCTCGGTTACGAGACGTATGTGCGTATGGCGGGACCGTTTCGCGACGACCAGCGCGTGCACATCACCGACAATCGCGAGGAACTGCAGCGCGCGCGACACGCGTTCGAACTCGCGAGTGAAGGCCGACGCGTGATCGTGGTGTCATCGGGCGATCCCGGCGTGTTCGCGATGGCCGCAGCGGTGCTCGAAGCACTCGACGAAGGACGCGCCACGCATCCCGAATGGAATGCGGTGAAGCTTCAGATCGTGCCGGGCGTGTCGGCCTCGCTCGCGACGGCCGCGCGCGCGGGTGCGCCGCTCGGCCATGACTTCTGCGTGTTGTCGTTGTCGGATAACTTGAAGCCGTGGAGCGTGATCGAGAAGCGCATCGCGCATGCAGGCGAAGCGGATCTTGTGATGGCTTTCTATAACCCGCTGTCGAAGGCGCGGCCGTGGCAGTTCGATCGTGCGATCGACGTCGTGAAGCGATATCGGGACTCGGACACGCCGGTCGTGCTGGGAAGAGATATCGGACGTCCGGCGGAGGCTTTGCGCGTCATTGAGCTCGGTGAACTGAAGAGCGAGCTCGTCGACATGAGGACGATGGTCATCGTCGGATCATCGATGACGCGTGTCGTCGGGGATTGGGTTTATACGCCGCGGTGGTATGACTGAGGATGCGTCGAGAGTCAATGCTTGCCCGCTTTTGAACGCGAACGTACCGTCCAGTCAGGGTGCGCTACCCGTCGTTTGACCAGCCGCTCCAATTCCTTGCTGTGGTACAGGTCGAGGCACTTGAGAAAATCGAAGCGAATGTCCGCTCCCTTCGCTTCGGCCTCGACAAGCGGATTATAGTAATCGCGCCGTAGATACTTGCGCACTAGCGCCTCCACTTCCGCGGGACTTTTATCGAGGTCGTAATAAGTCCAGTCTCTCAGTGCGCTCGCGCTACTTCCGGCATCGACGGCTGCGTCGTTACTGCCTTTGTACGCTGTGGCGACGCATATGGCCAAGACCATGTCCTTGTAATTCTGGGCGTAGGTACGCGATGGCGCTTCCGGCGAGTTTTCGTTGGGGGGAATGGTCTGTCCGCTTGCCGTAGCGCACGCCAGCGCGAGAATCACCAGGCTGGTCCATCGCTTCATGACAGGCTCCAAAAATGCGCCTGGTCGGTCCTGTATCGAACCCCAGGTTCGTTGAAGTAACAACTGTCGTAGCAAACGATACCGTTGTACAAGGTGGCATGGCCTTGTGCGTCTCGCCATCCCGACGTTTCAAAGAGAATCACACCTTTTTTGCCTGCGAGCCTGCCGCCTCCCGAGGGCGGATATTCAATCGTTTCCGGCTTGCCCCAACGCTGTTTGAGAAATTCGATGAGGTCCACCACGCGAAAGAAGTAGCGTCGACGATCAGCGCCTGAAACCGCCTTCCCATCGATGGCTGGAATGGTCACGCCCGAGTGATTCAAGATATAGCTCATGCGAACCGCGCACGTGTTCTTCCACCTCGCTTCCGCACCCACCTCGTTGATGTTGGCGGCTACCTTCCCACCAATCACCGTCGCGACCTTCCCCTCGGATTCGATGGATCGAAGATTTCCATGGATGCCGACCACGCGGCCGCAAAGCTTGGTCTGTACATTTGTTATCCTGATTATTCATAGCCAAACAACTCCGAAATATGCAGGCGATTATAAAGTCGATATAGCTCGCTGAATCGCTGCAAGCCTGATCGCGCAAAATTCGGACAATCACCGTGGCAGTCGGCAATATTCGAATCGATTGCTCAACAATCCGAGATTCTTATCAGCGCATCCGCAAGCACATATCTCGCGCTCCACTCGCGCGCGAGCGCCTCGCCGCGCCCGACCCGAATCGCGCCTTCCTCGAAATCGACGACGACGATCTCATCCGCTGCGTGAGGTGCTTGCGGTTGCTCGTTCGTTCGCCCGTCGGTGAGCACCCACAAGCAGCGCCGTTGCGCTGGTCTGCGCCGAGCCGCTTTTTCAAGCACCGTTCCCGCGCTCGCCAGCCCAAGCGCGAGAGGCGTGCCGCCACCGCCGCCGATCGGCGCGACCCACCGCTCATTGAACCAGTGCGCCGCGCCCGGCTGACGACGCACTTTCGCGCGTGCACCGCCGAAACATATCAGCGCAATCTCCGCCCGCTCACGATAAGCGCGATCGAACAGCGCGACGAGCATGCCCTTCGCGCGCGCAAGGCGCTCGCCGGCGAGCATCGAGCCGGAGCAATCGAGCAGAAAACAATGCAGCACCGCACCGTCGCCCTGCGTGCGCCGATATCGCAAATGCTCCGTAGCAAAACGCGCGGAACGCTTTGCGCGCAATGTCGCCATCCAGTCGATCGACGCGCTGACTTCGCCCTCGCGCGTCGCGCTGCGGCCTTTCGCGAACGCTTCGTTCCATCGAAGACGATGCCTTGTGTCGAAGGCATTCGCGTCGCGCCTTCGATGGTTCAGGCTTTTTTTGCGGCGAGCGGCCTCACTTGCTTGACCTTCGCGGTTCCCGTCGGCTCCGGCGGCATGTAGCCCCAATCCGCTTGGTTCGAGCCTGCATCGGGCGACGTCGACTCGCGGCCTGCCGGTTCGCGTGAAGGCGCTTCCCCTTCTCTTCGCCGATGCTTAAGCACCGCATCGGCGACGCGTTCGACGTGCGTGACGTTCACGCCCGCTGCTTCCTCCAACGCAGCCAGCGCTCGCGCCGCGCGCAGCATGACGATGTCCGCACGCAAGCCGTCGACATGCGCCTCGATGCAAAGCTCGCTCACGCGCGCATGAACCGCATCATCGAAATCGAATGACGACAATGCCGCGCGCGCCGCGTGAATGCGCGATTCCAGCGAAGCCTGCTCGTCGCGATGCCGCGCGCGAAACGCATCAGGATCGGCATCGAATGCAAGACGCGCCTTGACGATACGTTGCCGCACGAGCGCATCGAAGCAATTGTTCATCTCCACGGCAAGACCGAAACGATCGAGCAATTGCGGCCGCAACTCGCCCTCTTCCGGATTCATCGTGCCGATCAGCACGAAGCGCGCGTCGTGCCGATGCGAAATGCCATCGCGCTCGACGATGTTCACGCCGCTCGCCGCAACATCGAGCAACTGATCGACGAGCGGATTCGGCAGGAGATTCACTTCATCGACATACAGCACGCCCCGATGCGCCTTCGCAAGCAGGCCCGGAGAAAACTTCACACCGCCGTCGCGCAATGCGCTTTGGATGTCGAGCGTGCCGATCAACTGTTCCTCGCTCGCGCCGAGCGGCAAGGTCACGAGCTTCCCTTCGGGCAGCAACTCCGCGAGTGCGCGCGTCGCGGTGGATTTCGCCGTGCCGCGCGGCCCGCTCACGAGCACGCCGCCGATCGAAGGATCGACGGCCGCGAGCAAAAGCGCCTGCTGCAAGGGCGCCTGTGCGACGAGCGCCGAAAAAGGAAACACGGCAGATGTGATGGATTCGTTCAAGAATGTCGGCCTTCGATGTGCTGTTCGACATCGAGCAGATGCCGTTCGACCTGCTCGCGATAGCCAGCGGGTTGCTGCCACAGACCGCGTTGCATCGCTTCGAGCAGACGCTCGCAGATCGATTGCAAGGCGTGCGGATTGTGCTGCGCAATGAACTCGCGCGTGTCGGCATCGTTCACATAGGCATCGGTGACCAGCGCGTACTGATGATCCGACACGACGCGCGCGGTGGCGTCGTAGCCGAACAGGTAATCGACGGTCGCCGCGAGTTCGGACGCGCCCTTGTAACCGTGCCGCTTCACGCCATCGATCCACTTCGGATTGACCACGCGTGAACGCACCACGCGCGCAATCTCTTCGTTCAGCGTGCGAACGCGCGGCGCAGCGGGATTGCTGTGATCGGCGTTATACGTCTGCGGCTGCACGCCCGACAGATAGCGCACGGCCGCGACCATGCCGCCCTGGAACTGGTGATAGTCGTTCGAATCGAGCAGATCGTGTTCGCGATTGTCCTGGTTCTGCACGACGACATCGAGCGTCGATAGCCGCGCGCCGAAGCTCGCGCGTGCTTCGACGCCGTCGCCCGATTGCGAATACGCGTAGCCGCCCGCGCTTTGATACGCGGCGGAAAGATCCGCATCGGTCTGCCATTGCTTTGCGTCGATCAGTTCCTGCAGACCCGCGCCGTATGCGCCCGGCTTCGTGCTGAACACGCGCCAGCCCGCTCGACGCCGCGCGTCCTTCGTCTCGATGCCGCGCGCGATCAGCTCGTCGCGCTCACGAAGGATGCGCGCGCGGATCGGGTTGACATCGGCGGGCTCGTCGTCCAATTCGGCGACGGCCTGCACCGCCGCATCGAAGAGATGAATGAGATTCGCGAACGCATCGCGGAAGAAGCCCGATACGCGCAATGTCACGTCGATGCGCGGCCGGTTGAAGATCGAGATCGGCAGAATCTCGAAGTCGGTCACGCGATGACTGCCCGCCGCCCACTTGGGCCGCACGCCGATCAACGCGAACGCCTGCGCGATATCGTCGCCGCCGGTCCGCATCGTCGCCGTGCCCCACACCGACAAGCCGATTGCCCGCGGAAAATCGCCGTGATCCTGCACATGGCGTTCGACCAATGCGTTCGCCGACTTTACGCCGAGCGACCATGCGGCTTGCGTCGGCAATGCGCGCGTATCGACGGAATAGAAGTTGCGGCCGGTGGGCAGCACGTCCGGTCTGCCGCGCGAAGGCGAGCCGCTCGGACCCGGCGGCACGAAACGGCCTTCGAGACCTCGCTTCAGTTGCGTCAGCTCTTGCGGGCCGCACGCATCGAGCCGCGCGAGCACATCGCCACGCAGACGTTCGAGCACGAGCGATGCACGCGGTCCGGGCGCGGCTGCGTCAGCATCGGACAATAGTTGCATCGCTAACGATTCGAGGCGCTCGCGCGTATCGCCTTGATGACGCCACGGCGCTTCACTCACATCGGCAAGTGCTTGCGGACGCGGGCCGGTCCACGGCGCGGCCCAATCCGCATCGAGCGGATCGAAGATATCGGGCAATTGCAGATCCCGTGCGATCGCGACGATCAGGCTCGCGTTCGCGCCCTGGCCGTCGCCGATCGGAAAGCGGCCGAGCGCGAGCAGCGTGTCGCGTCGTTGCACGCCTTGCGGCGAGACACCGAATACATGCAGGCCGTCGCGAATCTGCGCTTCCTTCAGTTCGCAGAGATAGGCATCGGCGCGCGTGAGCAACGCGTCTTCACCCACGGTATCGCGTGGCGCATCCAGCCCGAGTTCCTCGTGCAGCCGGTTCTCGACGATGTTCGCGAGAATCGTCTTGCGCAGCAGCTTGGCGCGGCGCACATCGACCATCAACGCTTCGTAGTATTCGTCGACCTGACGCTCGAGATCCTGCAATGGCCCATAGTTCTCGGCGCGCGTGAGCGGCGGCATAAGATGATCGATGATCACGGCCTGCGCGCGGCGCTTCGCCTGACTGCCTTCGCCCGGATCGTTGACGATGAACGGATAGAGATGCGGCATCGGTCCGAGAATCGCATCCGGCCAGCACGATGACGACAACGCGACGCTCTTTCCCGGCAGCCATTCGAGATTGCCGTGCTTGCCGACATGCACGAGCGCATCCGCCTGAAAGCGCAGACGCAGCCAGAAGTAGAACGCGAGATAGGAATGCGGCGGCACGAGTTCGGCATCGTGATAGCTCGCGTAATCGTTGCGCTGCCGCGAACGCGAGGGCTGAATGCCGATGAACACTTCCCCGCAGCGATAGCCCGCGATCATGAAACGGCCGCGTCTGATCGTCGGGTCGTCTTCGGGTGCGCCCCAGGTTTTTTCGAGCGCGGCGCGCGCATCGGCGGGCAGTGTGCGATACGCGTCGAGATAGTCATCGAGCGAAAGACTCTGCAACGCAGGGCGCATATCGCGGACGACGGGATCGTTGGTCACGCCTTCCGTCAACGCGGCGATGAGCGCATCGCCGTTCGGCGGCATCGTGCCGACGCGATAGCCTTCTCGCGCGAGCATCGACAGAATGTTGATCGCGGATGCAGGCGTATCGAGTCCCACGCCATTGCCGATGCGCCCTTCGCTCGCCGGGTAGTTCGCCAGCACGAGCGCGATGCGCTTCTGCGCGTTCGGCGTATGACGCAGCTTGGTCCACCGCCGGCTCAGTTCGGCGACGAAGCGCACGCGCTCCGCGTCGGCCTGATAGCGCACGACATCCACCTGCGTATGCTTGCAGTGATATGCGAGCCCCTTGAAACTCACGGCGCGCGTGATGATGCGGCCATCGACTTCGGGAAGCGCGACATGCATGGCGACGTCGCGCGAATTCAGGCCGTGATTGTCCTTCTGCCAGTCATCGCGATTGCCGCCGCTCAGGATGACTTGCAGCACGGGCGCATCGCCCGCGACTTCGAACGCTTCGTCCTCGCCGATCACGCTCGCCGCAAAAGCCGTCGTGTTCAATACGAGCGATGCGCGATGCTGCGCGCACAAACGCTCGACCACTTCGCGGCTCACGCTTTCCTTGAGCGACGAAATCGCGATCGGCAACGGATTCATGCCTTCTTTTTCGAGCGCTTCGATGAGCGCATCGAACACGGCCGTATTGCCCGATTGCAAATGCGCGCGGTAAAACAGGATCGCGGCGACGCCCGCGCCTTCGGTCCAGCGCGCCTGCCAGTCGTCGATGACCGCGATATCGCGCTCGGGATGATAGATCGCGACGGCGGGCAGCGGACTCGGCGGCTGCGGCTCGCGCCCGAAGCCGAACGCGCGATGCGCGATCGCGCGTAGAAACTCCTCGGCATTGCGCGCGCCGCCTTCGCGCAGATAGCGCGACAGCTCGCGGCAAAACGCTGCATCGGCCGTGCTCTTGCCGATAAGATTCGGGTCCTCGGTGAGATCGCCCGAAAACATTGCGAGCATCTGCTTGCGCTCTTTCGCGAGCGCGACGAGCCGCTCGATGCCGTACGGCCAGTACGATTCGCCGCCGAGATGATCGACGATCACGACCTTCGCGTGACGCAATACATCGTCGACATAGAAATCGACCGATGCGGGCTGACGCAGAAACGATTGATTCGCGAGCCGCACGTCGGGAAAGCCCGGCTCGAGACGCGGAAACGCGCTCGCGAGCAACGCGAGCGTCGTATCGGCGGAGCTGAGCACGACGATCGGCGCGCTCGTCTGATCGATACGCATGACGCCCTGCGCGTCGTCGACGAAGCCTCCCGGCGTCGTGCGGAGCAGATGCATCGCGGTTACGCCTGCACGGGCGCGCTCGCGAGCGCGGCGTCGAACGCGCGTTGCAGCGTCGCGCGTTCGAGGTCTTCGCCGATCAGCACGAAGCGGCTTTGGGTCTTCGCTTCGCCCGCTTCCCAGCGGCGGTCGAAGTAACTGTCGAAGCGTCGTCCGACGCCTTGCACGACGAGCCGCATCGCCGCGCCCGGCAACGCAGCGAAACCCTTCACGCGATAGATCGTGTGCTGCTCGACGAGCGCATGCAGCGCGGCCAGCGCCTGCTCGCGCGATTCGACGTTGCCATGCACGACGACCGAATCGAACTCGTCATGATGATGATCGGCGTGGCCTGCTTCATCGGGCGAACCGTGATGATCGTGCCGCAAATGAATCGTCTCTTCCGATGCCGATTCGAGACCGAGCAATGTATGCACATCGAGCCTGCCCATCTGCGCGGGCACGATCTTCACTTCGGGCGGAATCTCGGGCCGCACGAGCGCTTCGACCTTTCGCAGCGCTTCATCATCCATGAGATCGGTCTTGTTGACGATGACGAGATCGGCAGACGAAAGCTGGTCCTCGAACAGTTCATGCAGCGGCGATTCGTGATCGAGATTGGGATCGGCCTTGCGTTGCGCATCGACGGCGACGGGATTCGCCGCGAACTGACCGCTCGCGGCAGCGGGTCCATCGACCACGGTCACGACGGCATCGACGGTGAATGCGTTCTTGATCGACGGCCAGTTGAACGCCTGCACGAGCGGCTTCGGCAAAGCGAGACCGGACGTTTCGATCAGCACGTGATCGATGCTCTCGCGCCGCTCGACGAGTTGTTCCATGACCGGATAGAACTCTTCCTGCACGGTGCAGCAGAGACAACCGTTCGCGAGCTCGTACAGATTGCGGTCTTTCGAGCCGGCTTCATCCTCGCAACCGATGCCGCAACCCTTCAAGATCTCCCCGTCGATGCCGAGCTCGCCGAACTCGTTGATGATCACCGCGATGCGCTTGCCTTGCGCATTGGAGAGGATATGCCGCATCAGTGTGGTCTTGCCGCTGCCGAGAAAGCCGGTCACGACCGTGACGGGAATCTTGCGGGTTTGCATCGTCGCTCCGTGGCTTCGGTTGCATGCGCTTCATGTCGCGCGATGCCTGGCAACGCGGCTGGATGAAAGGGAAACGCACGCTTTTATGGATCATGGGCCGCGCCGCATCCCCGCGACAGCAAGCCCCGCTCAAAGTCTGGCCGGTATCCGGGCTGACGACGACGCCGCTTCGCCTTCCCGCGCGTTTCTCACGCGCAGTGGCCTCGAAGCCGGCTTCCCGTACACGCGATGAAAATGCCGTGCGCGGTGAATCGCTTACCGTTGCGGGGGCAGCGCAGGTTGACGTGCGTTCGACGAATCGAAAGGAACGCGCCCTGCTTCCCGTTTAACTGCGCACGAGAGAATCCGCGCGCGAGCACCAAAACTGCGTGAAAGTCTAGGCCCGGCGGGCGCGAGCGTCAAGAAAGGTGGTAAGGTCGGCGCACATGGAATCCGTCATCGCTCACATGAATCAGCCCGCTGTCACGCGTCTTGCCGTGGGGATCGGCTGCAGGCGGGGCGCGAGCGCCGACGCAATCGAGCACGCCGTGCGCGGCGCTTTGGGCACGCTTGCGTTCGGCGACATCGCCATCATCGCGAGCATCGACGCGAAACGGCACGAGGCGGGACTGCTCGCGTTCTGCGAGCGTCATCGTCTGACATTGCGCTTCTACGGCGCCGATGAAATCGCGCAAGCGCCGCGCACGGCGATATCGCATCATGCAATGGCGCATATGAACGTCGATGGCGTATGCGAGCCTTGCGCGCTGCTCGCGGGCAACGCGCGAACGCTCATCGTGCCAAAGACGATCGATTGTGGCGTAACCGTCGCGATCGCAGCGATGCATGCGCCCCGCGCGAACGGAACATGAATACCGGTCTTGCGGTCGTGCGCGGACGCGGCGTTTCGGCGAGCGGCTTCGCCACGACCGGTTTGAACTTGTCGCGGCAAAGCCAGACGAGAACGCCAAGCGCGACGAGTTCCAGATAGAGATAGAGCGCGTCCATTTGCTTGCTCCTCGAGTCGGTGATTACGTTGATTGCATGATGCCTGCCGTCTGTTAGCGCAGAATTAAGCCGCCGCCTGTTGTACGATACGGCCGTCTTTCTCTGGAGCTCCCGTGAAAACCGATACCAAATCGCATCTGCGCATGACCCAGCGCCGCAAGGAAGGCCACGAGAAAAAGCAGGCCGCCGCCGATCACGAGAAAGGCCTTTTGATCGTGAATACCGGCAACGGCAAGGGCAAGACAACGGCCGCGTTCGGCATGGCGGTGCGCGTGCTCGGACACGGCATGAAGCTCGGCGTCGTGCAGTTCATCAAGGGCGCGCTGCATACATCGGAGCGCGATTTCCTCGGCGCAATCGCGCATTGCGATTTCGTCACCATGGGAGATGGCTACACCTGGAACACGCAGAATCGCGAAGCCGACATGGCCACCGCGCGCAAGGGCTGGAACGAAGCGCGCCGCATGATCGAGAGCGGCGAATATCAGATGGTCGTGCTCGACGAACTCAACACCGTGCTCAAGTACGAGTATCTGCCGCTCGATGAAGTGCTCGACGTGCTGAAGGCGCGGCCCGCGATGCTGCATGTCGTCGTGACCGGTCGCCACGCGCCCGATGCGTTGATCGAACTTGCCGATCTCGTCACGGAAATGCGGCTCGTGAAGCATCCGTATCGCGAGCAAGGCGTGAAAGCGCAACGCGGCGTCGAGTTCTGAGCGATGCCCGACTGCCCCGCTCTCTTCATCGGCGCGAGTGCGTCGCATCAAGGCAAGACCACGGTGACGGCGGCGCTTGCGCGTCATCACACGCGCCGAGGACTGAAGGTACGCGTGTTCAAGACCGGCCCGGATTTTCTCGATCCGATGATTCTCGAACGTGCATGCGGCGCGCCCGTTTATTCGCTGCATCTGTCGATGGTCGGGCTCGATGCGTGCCGCGCGTTGCTCGCCAAGGCCGCGCGCGAGGCCGATCTCATTCTCATCGAAGGCGTGATGGGTCTCTTCGACGGCACGCCGAGCAGCGCCGATCTGGCCGCCACGTTCAACGTACCGGTGCTCGCGGTGATCGGCGCGCACGGCATGGCGCAGACGTTCGGCGCCATCGCGTTCGGGCTCGCGCGTTATCGCGAAGATGTGCCCTTTCATGGCGTGCTCGCGAATCGCGTTGCATCGGCGCGTCATGCGCAGATGTTGTCGGAGACTATCCCCGTCGACTTGCGTTATTGCGGCCATCTGTCGAATGCGGACGATATCGCCTTGCCCGAGCGTCATCTCGGTCTCACGCAGCCCGATGAAATCGCGGGCCTCGACGCACGGCTCGACCGCGCCGCCGATGCAATCGCGCAAACGACGCTCGCCGATCTTCCGCCGCCCGTTCATTTCGACGATGCGACGCTGCCCGCGCCGCCGCGTCTGCTCGACGGCGCGCATATCGCCATCGCTCGCGATGCGGCGTTCTCGTTCGTGTATCCGGCGAATGTCGATGTGCTCATCGCCATGGGCGCGCGCATCAGCACGTTTTCTCCGCTCGCCGACGAACCCGCGCCGCACGATGCCGACGCGCTCTATCTTCCCGGCGGCTATCCCGAACTGCATGCCGCGGCGCTCGCTTCGAACGAACGCGCGCGTGCATCGATCGTTGCGCACGTCGAGCGAGCGAAGCCCTTGGTCGCGGAATGCGGCGGCATGCTGTATCTGCTCGACACGCTGACCGACATCGAAGGCACGCGGCATGCGATGCTCGGCATCCTTCCCGGCGACGCGGCGATGCAACGCAAGCTGTCGCGCCTCGCGATGCAGCGCATCGACACGACGCATGGAGCGATGACGGGTCACACATTCCACTACTCGACGCTCGACACGCCGATGCAGCCGGCGCTCAAGGCCGCTCATGCCACGACCGGCACCGAAGGCGAAGCGCTCTATCGGCATGGTTCGGTGTCGGCCACTTACATGCACGCTTACTGGCCGTCGAATCCGGCCGCGGCCGCTGCGCTCTTTCGCGGCGAATCACTATGACAACGACGCAAGACGATCTCGCTTTCACCATCGAACGCGCGAAAGCGCAGGAACCCATCGGCTCGCCATGCACCGATGTCTGCAAGCTCGATCAGGAAACGGGCCTGTGCCTCGGCTGCTTCCGAAGCCGCGAGGAAATCAAGACCTTCAGATCGATGGACGATGCCGCGAAGCTCGATCTGTTCGATGAATTGCTCAAGCGTCGTGCGGCGAAAGAGCAAACGAGAAGCCCGCGTTCCTGACGAAGCGCGGGCTTCATGAGCGACGCCGAACCGCTTACGCCGCAGCCATTCTTCTCACCGCCGGCCGCTCGAGTTCACGCGCTGCGAGCGCACCGAACACGAGACCGAGCGTCGTCCATAACAGCGCCTGCATGCCGATAGCGGCCACGCGGAAATTCCACAGCAGCGAAGCGGAGAAATCCGGGGGCACTTCATCGACGGACGGCAGCGCGACCTGCGCCGCCACGATCACGACGATATACGCAGCCGCCGCGATGAGCGTCGCGTTCCACCCGCCATGCCGCGCCACCATGCGCCGCTGCAAGCGCACGGCGAAGACGGCAGCCGCGATGGAAATCGCCACCATGCCGAAGAAAAGCGCCGTGCGCGGCCCGATGGTCTCGGCATTGCCGACAGCGGGCGGATTGGGCGGGTACTTGAGGAACGGCACGATGGCGACGCTCACGAAGCCGAACAGCGCGAGCAATGCCGACGTGCCGCGCGCGCGCAACGCGCCGAGCCGTCCATAAGCAAACGCGAACACGAGCGAGAAGAGACCGCCGAGCGCGGTGCCGAACACGGCGACGCCGGTCAGAAGGCCGAGGCCCGCTTGCGTATCGCGAGACACGAGCGCTTCGTCGCCGTGATCGTGCGAATGCGCTTGCGTGGCAGCCGCATCGGCATGACCGTGCTCATGTTCGTGTTCATGCTCGTGCTGTTCCTCGAACGCGATGGCGCGTGCCACCGACGGTTCACCGAACGCACGCGCGAAGCCGAAGCCGATCAGGCCCGCGACCAGTCCCGCGATCATGCCGCGTATCAGCAAAGTGCGAATCATGATGCTTCCTCAGTGGCACGGAAAGCCGAGCAAATGCCGGCCATCATGCACGAATTCGTGGACGTACGTGCCCGAGAAAATCGACGTCGCGCCCTGTTCGGCGCCGACGAAATAGATTGCGATCAGCAGAATGAGGCCGATGAAGACGGCCCACGGCAACACTTCACGCACCGGAATGGGCACGGGTGCATCGAGTGACGGGGAAACCGGAGCGGAAAAGACCGGCGCGTTGGAAGCATTCATGGTGGTTCTCCAGGGAAAAGCGCGTCCCGATTGACGAAGAGCATGCAGCGGGGTCTGACTCGCGGCGCCGCGCTTTCGCGTTGACGTACCGCACACAGTGGCGCGACCGTGCCGGGTTTGCACCGGCTTCCTCGCACTGCAAGCTTGCCATTCTATGATGATCCGCTGCAAAGTAAAACGATTCCGATTCGACCGCCACGTGCCTTGGAACTCATTCTTCTCTGTCACGCCGCCACGCGCGCGATGAAAACCGGGCACTTTCCCACCGGCGACGAACCTCCCGAGCGCGATGCGCGCGCGCAGCTCGCGTCATTGCACGCCTTGCCCGACACGCGCGTGATTGCGAGTCCCGCGCGCGTCGCGCGTGAAACGGCGGCGTGGATCGCGGATGCATTCGAGATCGTTCCCGCGTTCGACGACATCGACTATGGCCGCTGGCGCGGGCATTCGATACGCGAAACGGGCGAGCGCGAACCGGAACATGTCGCTGCCTGGCTCGCGGATCCCGATGCGCGTTCGCACGGCGGCGAAAGCGTCGCCATGCTCGCCGCGCGCGTCGCCGAGGGCTTCGCTTCGATCGACCGGCTCGACGCGGGGCGCTGCATCGTCGTCACGCATGCGATCGTCGTGAAAGTGGCGCTCGCGCATGCGCTTCGCCTGCCGCTCGCATCGATCTATGGGATGAACTTCGCGCCGCTCTCGTCCACGGTGCTGGAACGCGCCTCGCCCGCCGATACGTGGACCGCCCTGAACTTCGCTCCATACGAATAGCTCAAAGCAGACAGCGCATCGCGTGCGCGGTGCGCGTTCGACTCAACCAGGAGACTCAGATGGCGCATTACGTGGATGGATTCGTCGTACCCGTACCGATCGACAAGGTCGACGCTTATCGCCGCATGGCCGAAGCCGCCGGCAAGATCTGGCTGGAACACGGCGCACTGGAGTTCGTGGAAACCATCGCCGACGACGTGAAGCCCGGCAAGCTCACATCGTTTCCACAGAGCGTGCAGATGAAGGAAGGCGAGACCGTCGCGTTCTCGTATATCGTCTACGAATCGCGCGAGCAGCGCGATAGCGTCAACGCCAAAGTGATGGAAGACCCGCGCCTCAAAACGATGATGGAATCCGGCGAGACGCCGTTCGATCCTCAACGCATGTTCTTCGGCGGCTTCACGACCATCGTCGAACTCGGGCGCGACTGATCGTTCTTATCCGCTCAATCGAGTCACTACTTCGAAGGAACCGCATCGACATGTATATCGCCATGAACCGCTTCAAGATCGTGCCCGGCGCCGAAGCCGACTTCGAACGTCTGTGGACGAGCCGCGATACGCATCTGAAGGATGTGCCCGGGTTCGTCGAGTTTCATCTGCTCAAAGGACCGGTGAAAGACGATCACGTTCTGTATTCGAGCCATACGATATGGGCGAATCAGGCAGCCTTCGAAGACTGGACGCGTTCGGACGCGTTTCGCGCCGCGCATCGCAATGCCGGCGGTGAGACGCGCCAGCTTTATCTCGGTCATCCGGAATTCGAGGGCTTCGAAGTCATTCAGACCGTCAAATAGAGCGGTCAAGGCGCAACCGAACGTTCGCGCACTTTTCGGCGAGCACGCGCGTTTTACACACGTGTGAAAAAACGCGCTTCGCCGAAGCTGTCTTTTCAGACGTGTTCTAGGCCTTTGCGCCGCGCGCCATGCGCTGCAGCGTCGATGAATCGATCGCCGCCGCGCAGATTCGCACCGCTTCCTTCAGCGTGCGCGGACGCCCCGCACCGAATTGCGATTCCAGCATCGCGACGGCGCGCAGACGCTCGTCATTGCCGAGTTTCTCGCCCGTCGCAAGCTCAAGAACCGAGATGAAATAAGCCGCAGGCGGCGCCGCGCTCGCATGCGGAGTCGTCTGGCGTTCCCCGTCCGCCGCGCCACCCGCGCCCTCACGTCCGTCGTCGCGCGCCGGAATCCACGGGTGCCACTTGCTGTCGTATCGACTTTTCATGGGTTAGTTCGCTGGCTCGATTGCTGTGGCGCACCTTGGCGCCGTTTGTCATGTGACGCTTATGGCGTCTCTGTCATTAAAGAGACTTACAGCAAGTACCGTTCCAAGCTGGCGTTCCCCTTGCACGGCCTAGCGCGCCGCGACGCTTTCCTCCGACAAAACCGCACGCGCGACGCGACATGCCGCAAGATCCCAAGCCGCGCAGCCGACCGATTTGAACATCACCGGTTGCAATGCATCAACGGCTTTGGACGGCGCCGCGAGCGCGAGCGCCAATGCGTGCACATCGTTCCATTCGACGCTCGCGAGAATGAAATCGCCTGCTTCGTGACGCGCGCCCGCAGGGTCGTCGACGTAAAGCGCGCTTGCATGCACGGTCGCGGCGGCGATCTCGGCGGCATCGGCGGTGAATGCGCCCACGCCGATCACGAGGCGGCCCGCGCGCGCGGGCAACGTATAGACCGGCGTCTTGCTCGTGGTCGCGGCGATGACGACATCGATCGAATCGGGAATCGTGGTCTCGTCGAGCGCGGCAAGCTGCTTCGAAAGCGATGCATGCGCCGCACAGAACTCGCGCGCGCGCCCGGGACGCGAGCCTTGCACGACGATGCGCGCATCGGGATAAATAGCGGCGAGCGCCTCGACGTGATACGCAGCCTGCTTGCCCGTACCGATGACGAGCACCTCGCGCGGCGCGGCATCGTGAAGCGCGCGGATCGCGAGCATCGATACCGCCGCCGTGCGCCGGCCCGTCACCGTCGGGCCATCGAGCATGAATTGCGGCACGCCCGTCATGGCATCGTAGGCGGTCACCTGACCGTGGATCGTCGGCAGGCCGAGCGCGCCGTTGCCCGCGCAAACGTTCACGAGCTTGTGCATCGCGAGATCGGCGGCGCTCGCGGGCATCGACAACATCACGCCGCCTTCGATCGGCACCACCATGCGCTCTGGACTCACGATGCGTCCCGCCGCGTAATCGAGCATCGTCGCGGCGAGGGTGTCGACGAGCCGATCATACGGCACGAGGCGCGCGGTTTGAGCTTCGTCGAAACTATGGATCGTTGCGGTCATCGCGTTCGCTCGCTTGATATGGGGAAGATGAAATCGAACTTCAAAATGCCATCGAAGTGCCGGAACATTCTAACGGCGCGCGACGCCGCGTCATAAAGCAGCGAATCGCTCGCTAGAATGAACGAATCAGCCGCTGTCATGTGACTGCCATCGAATGTCGTCACAATCGGCCGTCCCGCGCCGCGACCGTCATCGCGACGGCGGCAGCCCAAGAACGCCACGGAGCCCCTCATGAACACGACGGAAAAGCAGCGCCGTTTCCACGCCGACATCATCGACAGCTACGACGAAGAGTTCGAGATGGAGATCGACGATCGCTTCCTGGACGGCGAATCGACTTTCTCCGATGAAGAGCGTCAGTTACGCAAGACCTATTTTCGCGAGCTGTTTCGCTTGCAAGGCGAACTCGTGAAGCTGCAGGACTGGGTCGTGCACGAGGGGCATCGGCTCGTGGTGCTGTTCGAGGGACGCGATGCGGCGGGCAAAGGCGGCGCGATCAAGCGCATCACGCAACGGCTGAATCCGCGCGTGTGCCGCGTGGCCGCCCTGCCCGCGCCGAACAATCGCGAGCGCACGCAATGGTATTTCCAGCGCTACGTGTCGCATTTGCCGGCGGCGGGCGAGATCGTGCTGTTCGATCGAAGCTGGTATAACCGCGCGGGCGTCGAGCGCGTGATGAACTTCTGCACGGACGAAGAGTATGAGGAATTCTTCCGCTCGGTTCCCGAGTTCGAGAAGATGCTCGTGCGAAGCGGCATTCAGATCGTGAAGTACTGGTTCTCGATCACCGACGACGAACAGGAAGTGCGCTTCCAGGCGCGTATCGAAGATCCTTTGAAGCAGTGGAAACTGAGCCCGATGGACCTGGAGAGCCGCCGCCGATGGGAGGCCTACACGGCGGCCAAGGAAGTGATGCTTCAGCGCACGCACATTCCCGAAGCGCCGTGGTGGGTCGTGCATGCCGTCGACAAGAAACGTGCGCGCCTGAACTGCATTCATCACTTGCTGAGTCAGGTGCCGTATCACGATGTCGAGCATCCGCCGATCGAACTGCCCGACCGCGTGTTCAATCCCGATTATTTGCGCCAGCCCGTGCCGGATGAGATGTACGTTCCCGAAGTGTATTGAGGTCGATAGCGCGGCGCGCGTCAGCAGCAGTTGTTGCAGGGCAGATGCTTCACGCTCGCGCCATTGCGCTGACGCGAAACCGCATGACGCAGCGCGAACTGATATGCGTGCTGCGAACCTCTCAATACCATTACGAACATTACTTGCGCGAGATTGAAGTCGAGCGTGACCATCAGGCGCGTCAACAGTAGCAGTGGCAACACCACCGCCGGCTGATACAGTTGTTTTGCGATCAAGTCTTTCATCATCGGCTCCCTATCCCATGATTGAAATTCTATGGATTCGAGCCGTGCGGATAAACGCCCCGCAGGTGAAGACATATGTTCCGGGAGGCGAACAATCGAGCTGTCATCGATGCGCGCCCCGAGAAAAAATGGCCCTGCGCGATGCAGGGCCATCTTCATGCTACTTCTGCGCGAGACTCGGCTCGGGCACCGGCGTGGGCTTCGCATCGCCCCAGCCGCCGCCCAGTGCGCGGATCAAATTCACCGTCGATACCGCCTGCGTGCCCCGCAACTGCACCGAGGCGCGCTGCGTCTGCAATACGGTGCGCTCCGCATCGATCACGTCGAGGTAATTCACCGCGCCTTCGGTGTACTGCGTGCGCGACAACTGCGCGGCACGCACCGACGCCTTCACTGCATCGTCCTGCGTCGCGGTCTGATCTTCGAGGATGCGCAGATCCGACAGATTGTCCTCGACCTCGCGGAACGCAACGAGCACCTGCTGACGATAGTTCGCCGAATCCTCTTCATATATCGCGCGCGCATTCGCGAGATTGCCCTTGCGACGGCCGCCATCGAAGATCGGGATATTCAGCGCCGTACCCGCGAACGGCCCGAGCAGGAATGTGCGGCTCGACCACTTGAAGAGATCGCCGAGCGTCGCGGATTCGAAGCCGCCCGAGCCCGTCAACGTGAGCGACGGGAAGAACGCCGCCTTCGCCACGCCGATACGCGCATTGGCCGCAGCCATCGCGCGTTCCGCCGCCGCGACATCGGGACGACGTTCGAGCAGCGCCGAAGGCAAACCGGGCGGCACGCGCACCGTTACCGGCTTGAGCGGATTCGCGGCCATCGTGAATTCGGCGGGCGACTTGCCGAGCAATACCGCGAGACTATGTTCCGATGCCGCGCGCAGACGTTGCACCGTCATCGCATCCGAACGCGCTGTCGCGAGCTCGGACTTCGCGCGGGCCACGTCGAGTTCGCTGATATCGCCTTCGGTGTAGCGGCGTTGCACGAGCTTCAACGCTTCCTCGCGTAGCTGCACGGTGCGCGTGAAGACATCGCTTTCCGCATCGAGCTCGCGCAGATTGAAGTAGTTCTGCGCGACGTCAGCCTGCAATGCCAACTGCACCGAACGGAACAACGCCTCGCTTTGCTGCGTGTCCGCGTTCGCGGCTTGCACCGAGTTCGACACGCGGCCGAACAGATCGACTTCATACGACACGCTCGCCTGCGCGCGCCACAGCGTTTGCGCAGGCACGTTGCCATCGGCGGGCAGGAACTGCGATGCCGGCGAGAACTTCTCGCGCGTCGGGCCGAAGCCCGCATCGAGCGTCGGGAACAAGCCCGCCCGCGCCGTCTGGTTGATCGCGCGCGCTTCCTTCACGCGCGCGGCCGCCGCCTTCAGGTTCTGGTTCGCGTCCTGCGCCTGCTTTTCCAGATCGTTGAGCGTGGCGTCGTCGAAGATCGTCCACCATTCGCCGCGCATCATCTCTTCGGACGGCTGCGCGGTCTTCCACGTACCCGCTTCCGATGCATCGAGCGTCTTTTGCGGCGTTTCCTTGTAGGCGGACGGCGCATTGACGTCGGGCTTCTCGTAGGTCGGCGCGAGCGAGCAGCCCGCGACCAGCAACAACGACGCCATCAGACTCGATAAAACATGCAGCTTATTCATCATTCACCTCACTGCGCTTCGACCGAAGCACCAATACCGCGCATCTGCGGATGCGTGCCGTGCTTGTCCGTTACGTGCTCGGTGCGCGAGAGCTTGCGCAGGATCACGTAGAACACCGGCGTCAGCATCAGGCCGAAGAGCGTCACGCCCAACATGCCGAAGAACACCGCCACGCCCATTGCATGACGCATTTCCGAACCCGCGCCCGTCGACAGCACGAGCGGCACCACACCCATGATGAACGCGATGGACGTCATCAGAATCGGGCGCAAACGCAGGCGGCTCGCTTCTATCGCGGCCTGCACGATCGTGCGGCCTTGCATCTCCAGTTCGCGTGCGAACTCGACGATCAGAATCGCGTTCTTCGCCGACAAGCCCACGAGCACCATCAAACCGATCTGCGTGAAGATGTTGTTGTCGCCATCGGTGAGCCATACGCCGACCAGCGCGGACAAAATACTCATCGGCACGATCAGAATGACCGCGAGCGGCAGCGTCAGGCTTTCATACAACGCGGCGAGCACGAGGAACACGAGCAGCACGCTGATCGGGAAGACCCACAGCGCAGCGTTGCCCGCGAGGATCTGCTGATACGTGAGATCGGTCCATTCGAACTTGATCCCGCGCGGCAGCACTTCGGCCGCGATGCGTTCCGCCGCCGCCTGCGCCTGGCCCGATGAATAGCCGGGCGCAGGACCGCCGTTGATATCGGCGGCGGTATAGCCGTTGTAGCGCACGACCATCTCCGGACCATACGTCGGCGTCACCTTCACGAGCGACGACAAGGGCACCATGTCGCCATTCGCGTTACGCGTCTTCAGCAAGCCGATGTCTTCCGGATTCGCGCGGAACGGCGCATCCGCCTGCACGCGCACCTGATACACGCGTCCGAAGCGATTGAAGTCGTTCACGTAGAGCGAGCCGAGATACACCTGCATCGTGTCGAAGACGTCCGTCACCGAGACGCCCAGCTGCTTCGCCTTCACGCGATCCAGATCGACGTTCAATTGCGGCACGTTGATCTGATAGCTCGAGAACGTCGGTCCAAGCTCGGGCGTTTGCGATGCGCGCTTGATGAACGCCTGGGTCGCATCGGCGAGTGCCGCATAGCCGAGCGCGCCGCGATCCTCGAGCTGCATCTTGAAGCCGCCGAGCGTGCCGAGACCGAGCACCGGCGGCGGCGGGAACACGGCGATGAACGAGCCCTTGATGCCCGCGTACTTCTGATTCAGCGCGCCGGCAATCGCGCCTGCGGACAGCGCCTTGTCATGCACGCGCTCCTTGAAGGGCTTCAGCGTGACGAACACGATGCCCGCGCTCGACGAGTTCGTGAAGCCATTCACCGACAAGCCCGGAAACTCCACCGCGCTTTCCACGCCCGGCTGCTTCAGCGCGATATCCGACATCTGACGGATCACGCCTTCCGTGCGATCGAGCGATGCGCCGTTCGGCAACTGCGCGAAGCTGATGAGGTACTCCTTGTCCTGTGCGGGCACGAAGCCGCCCGGCACGATCTTGCCCATCAGCACCGCGCCGCCGAGCAGAACGGCATACACGACCATCATCAATGCCTTGCGGTTGATGACGCTCTTCACGCCCTTGCCGTACGCATCCGAACCGCGATGAAAGACCTTGTTGAAGCCGCGGAAGAAGCCGCCGAACACGCGGTCCATGCCTCGCGTGAGCCAGTCCTTCGGCTCGTCGTGGCCTTTCAGCAGCAGCGCGGCGAGCGCCGGCGACAGCGTCAGCGAGTTGAAGGCCGAGATCACCGTCGAGATGGCGATGGTCATCGCGAACTGCTTGTAGAACTGGCCCGTGAGACCCGACATGAACGCGAGCGGCACGAACACGGCAACGAGCGTCAATGCAATCGCGATGATCGGCCCGCTCACTTCGCGCATCGCCTGATACGTCGCTTCTCTCGCCGATAACCCCGCTTCGATGTTGCGCTCGACGTTCTCGACGACCACGATCGCATCGTCGACGACGATACCGATCGCAAGCACCATCCCGAACAATGACAACGCGTTGATCGAGAATCCGAATGCAAGCAGCAGCGAGAATGTGCCGACGATCGACACCGGCACCGCGAGCAGCGGGATGATCGACGCGCGCCACGTTTGCAGGAACACGATCACGACGAGCACCACCAGCGCGATCGCTTCAGCGAGCGTATGAATCACGGCTTCGATACTGGAGCGCACGAACTGTGTCGGGTCATAGACGATCTCGTATTCGAGACCCGCGGGCATGTCCGCCTTCAGTTCCTTCATCGTCTTGCGGACTTCGTCGGAAATCTGCAGCGAGTTCGCGCCCGGTTGCTGATTGATTGCGATTGCAACTGCCGACTTGTTGTCGAGCAACGAACGCAGACCATATTCCGATGCAGCCAGCTCGACGCGCGCGACATCGGAGAGATGCGTGACCGCGCCATCGGGCGACGTCTTCAGCACGATGTCGCGAAACTCCGACTCGTTCTGCAAGCGGCCGCGCGCATTCACGTTCAGTTGCAGCGGCACGTTCGGCAGCGTCGGCGATCCGCCGATCACGCCCGCCGCGACCTGCACGTTCTGCTCGCGGATCGCGTTGACGACATCGGTCGCGGTCATGCCGCGCTGCGCGACCTTTTGCGGATCGAGCCACACGCGCATCGAGTAATCGCCCGAGCCCCACAGCTGCACTTCGCCCACGCCCGCGATGCGTTCGAGCCGGTCCTTCACGTTGATCAGCGCGTAATTGCGCAGATACGTCATGTCGTAACGGCCGTTGGGCGAATTGAGGTGAACGACCATCGTCAGCGTCGGCGACGATTTGATCGTCGTCACGCCGAGACGCTGCACGTCCTGCGGCAGACGCGGCAATGCCTGGTTCACGCGGTTCTGCACGAGCTGCGTGTTCTTGTCCGGATCGGTGCCGAGCTTGAACGTTACGGTCGTCGTGAGATTGCCGTCGCTGTTCGCTTGCGACTGCATGTAGAGCATGTCCTCGACGCCGTTGATCTGCTCTTCGAGCGGCGAGGCCACGGTCTCCGCGATCACCTTCGGGTTTGCGCCGGGGTACTGCGCATGCACGACGACCGAAGGCGGCACGACTTCCGGATATTCGGAGATCGGCAGCTTGAACATCGCGATGACGCCCGCCAGCAGCACGACCACCGATAGCACGCCCGCAAAGATCGGGCGATCGATGAAAAATTTGGATATGTTCATGACGAGTTCTGTCTGTTGCGGATGACGCGCATCACTGTGCGGATGCCGTCTTCACGGCGGGCGCTTTGTCGTCGTCATTCATCGCGACGTTGTTGGCCTTGATCACATCGTTGGGACGCACGCGCTGCAGGCCGTTGACGACGATGCGCTCGCCCGGCTGCAAACCCTTCGAGATCACGCGCAGGCCTTCATGCGTCTGACCCAGCGTGACTTCGCGATACTGCACGCGGTTGTCCTTGTCGACGACCATCACGTACTTCTTGTCCTGATCGGTGCCGATCGCTTCGTCTTCCACGAGCACGGCCGGATGCGGCGAGCCGCCGCCGACCTTCACGCGTGCATAGAGCCCGGGCACGAGCGTGCCGTCGGGATTGTTGAAGCGCGCACGCACGCGGATGGTGCCGGACGTCGTATCGAGCCGGTTATCGACGGAATCGACGACGCCATCGCGCGAATAGCCATCTTCGTTCGCGAGACCGAGCGACACCGGCACCGTGCTGCCCGCATCGCGGCCGAGATAGCGCAGATACGTTTGTTCATCGACATCGAAGGATGCGTAGATCGGCGATACGGAAACAAGCGTCGTGAGCAAAGGCGCATTCGCCCCCGTCGACACGATGTTGCCCACAGTAAGTTCCGCGCGCGACACGCGGCCCGACACCGGCGCGACGATATGCGTGTACGCGAGATTGATCTTCGCGGCTTCGAGCGCAGCCTGCGCGGCCTTCAGGTTGGCGACGGCCTCGCGCGCAGCGTTCTGTTTCTCGTCGTAGTCGCGCTTGGCGATCGCGTTGTCGGCGAGCAGGCGTTCGGCGCGCGCTGCATCCGTCGACGTATAACCATTGCGCGCCTGCGCCGCCGCGAGCTGCGCCTGAGCGCGGTCCACTTCGGCTTCGTAAGGACGCGGATCGATCGTAAAGAGCGCATCGCCCTTCTTCACGAGCTGGCCGTCCTTGAAATGCACCGCGACGATCGTGCCGGGAACGAGCGGACGAATGTCGACGTGATCGACCGCTTCGAGCCTGCCCGAATAGCTTTGCCAGTCGGTGATGGTCTTCGACACGACCGCTGCGACGTCCACTTCCGTTGCAGTCGGGCTGTGCGCGGCGGCTTTGGCTTCGTTGATCGCCGAATCGCCGTGGCCGCGCAAGGCGGTATAACCGCCCGCGCCGGCGACGATCAGCACCGCGCCTAGCGCGGCGTAGATGCGTTTGCGAGTGAATGACATGGTGAAGGCTCCGGTTAGCGTTGAGATTGTTGTTGTGTGATGCGTGGCTGGCGTGCCGAATCTTGCGGTTATCTTTCGCGCTTACTTCGCGCTTACTTCGCGCGTGCGAGGCGCTTCCTGAAGAACGCGACGACATCCGCGAGCGCTTCGGGATGCGCGGCGAGCGCCTGATGCGAGGTCTTGCAATGACGCGTGACTTCGGTCGGCACACCCGCTGCGATCAATTCGCCCGCGTATTTCTCGGCCTCGATATGCAGCAGATCGTGCTCGGCGCTCGCGATCATCGCGGGCGGCAATCCGCCGAGACGTCGCGATTCGAGCGGCGCGGCGTACGGATGCAGACGTTGCGACGGATTCGGCAGATACGCGCGATACCACTGCGCGCATTCGCATGCTTCGAAATCGGGGCACAGCACTTTGCGTTCGTCGGCGAGGCGCGTCATGCTCGGGTCGAGCAACGGCGCGAGCAGCGCTTGCGCGGACATGCGAATATCGCCGCGATCGCGCGCGATGGCCGCGACGCAGGTCGCGAGATTGCCGCCCGCGTCATGGCCCACGACGCCGATGCGCTGCGGGTCCGCGCGCTGCGAACGCGCATGCGCGACGGCCCATTGCGCGGCGCGATAGCCGTCTTCGGGCGCGGCGGGAAACGGAAACTTCGGCGCGAGCGAATAGCCGACAGACACGACCCACGCGGGCGTATCGCGCGCGATCGTCGCTGCTGCGATATCCGCGTCGTCGAGTCCGCCGCGAATGAATCCGCCGCCGTGGAAGTAAAGAACGATGGGCAGGATCGTGCCGTCCGATGCGGGACGATAGCTGCGCAGCGTGATCGGCTGCGCGTGTCCCGTGATGTGCACATCTTCGATGCACAAGCGCGGACTCGACTCCAGATCCAACAGTGTTGCCATGGTTATTCTCGGTGCGAGGCCCATGCTGCAAGGCCTTCACGCATAAGTTGCGATGCTGCGAATTCTGGAGGCCGCGCCTTTTTTAATAAATGCCTATAATCCGGCAACACAATTCGGTCGCACCGAACAATCGTGGTTATCCCTCGCGATTGTTCTTCCGTCATTCTTTAGCGCGCGCTTAAATAGTTGCATCGCTAAGTAAAGAAGGTGAGAGAACATGGATCGGCTTCAGGCAATGCAGGTCTTCACTCGCGTCGTCGACACCAACAGCTTTTCCCGCGCAGCGGACACGCTCAATCTGCCGCGCGCCTCGGTCACGACGATCATCCAGAATCTGGAAGCGCATCTGAACGTGCGGCTGCTTCAGCGCACGACGCGCAGGCTCAATCTCACGCCGGACGGCGCAGCGTATTACGAGCGCTGCGTACGCATCCTCGCGGACATCGAAGAAGCGGAAGGCTCGTTTTCGAACAACGGGAAAGGCCCGCACGGCAAGTTGCGCGTGGACATGCCCGGCGCGATCGGGCGGCTCATCGTGATGCCGCAGCTATGCGATTTCCACACGCGCTATCCGGAAGTCGAACTGATGATGGGCTTCGGCGACAAGCCGGTCGATCTGATTCAGGAAGGCGTCGATTGCGTGATTCGCGTGGGCACGCTGCAGGATTCGAGTCTCGTCGCGCGCCGCATCGGCGTGTTTCAGGGCGTGACGGTGGCCGCGCCCCAATATCTGGAACGCAACGGCACGCCGAAAACCATCGACGATTTGCAGAATCACACGGCGGTGAATTATTTTTCGAGCCGCACGGGCCGCATCATGGACATGGATTTCGTCGTCGACGATGAAACCATCGAAGTGAAGATGCGCGGCATGATCGCGGTGAACGACGCCGAAGCGTATTTGAGCTGCGGCCTGAAGGGCGTCGGCATCATCCAGGTGCCGCGCTTCATGGCGCTGCCGCATCTGCGCGCGGGCGAGCTCATCGAAGTGCTGCCGCAATGGAATCCGCTGCCGATGCCTATTTCCGCGGTGTATCCGCATAACCGGCATCTGTCGCCGAAGGTGCGCGTGTTCGTCGACTGGGCCGCGGAGTTGTTCGAGCGCTGCCCGTTGCTGCAAGGTCAGAAGGATGCAGAGGAACGCTGCCTGCCGACGAGCACGCCGTCGCCGACCATCGTGCGGCATGGCACGCCGGAAGTCGCGGGCACCGAGGACATAGTTGCATAGCTAAGCATCTGCCGAGAGGCGGCCACGGAAAACAAATCATGAACAATGAGATTACCGTGCGCCGCCTCGGCGCGAATGAAGTCACGCGGTATATCGAAGCGCTGGCGGACGTGCTCATCGATTGCGTCGAAGGCGGTGCGTCGGTCAGTTTCATGTTGCCTATTTCGCGCGCGACCGCCGTCGAATTCTGGACGCGCGTCGCCAATGGCGTCGTGCGCAACGAACGCATCCTGCTCGTTGCAGAGAGCGCGGACGGGCATGTGCTCGGCACGGTGCAGGTCGTCATCGATCAGCCGGAAAATCAGCCGCATCGCGCCGATATCGCGAAGATGCTCGTCGCGCGCCGCGCGCGACGCCGTGGCATTGCACAGCATCTGATGAGCGCCGCCGACGATGCCGCGCGTGCAGCCGGCAAGTCCGTTCTCGTGCTCGATACCGTCACCGGCGGCGATGCAGAACGTCTCTACCAACGCGCCGGATGGCAGCGTGTCGGCGTCGTGCCGAACTACGCCTTGATGCCCGACGGCACGCTCTGCGGGACTACGTTCTTCCATAAGCAGCTTGCCTAGCGCGCCTGCAAACGCCCACGCATCAAGCCTCTGCGCGATTATTCGCCGAAATCGATAAATCTATTCGCTGATACGGCATTTATCCGCCGGTATCGCGCGGCTACATTCAATCCCAACGCAGCACGCTCAACGCCGAATGCAATCCGCATTTGCCCGCACGCTGCATCGGAATGAAAGGAGTCGCAAGCATGAAACAACTCATCACGGGGTTTTCTCTCGCAGCCATCTCCGCCGTCGTCACGACGACCGCTTTCGCGGAGAGCGGCCAGGGCATCGGCCACGCAGGCACGTATCAGGTTCAGACGCAAACTCAGGCCAATGCGAGCGATACGCCCAAGACACGAGCGCAAGTGCGTGCCGAACTCGCGGCCGCGTACTCGAACGGCTCGTTGCCGGCATTGAATCGCAACACGTATCCGGATCGCAGCATGTGGGGCGATGCCATCGCCGCGCAAAGCGATCAACGCGCACGCGATGCGGCGCAAGCGGAAGCGCGCAATCGCGGGATCGTCGAATACGCCAATGGCTCGGCGACGCAAGGCAACGTGATCGCGCGTTGATTGCGCGATCGGCAAAAGAATCAAGAGGTCATCATGTTCGAAAACACGTCGCTCGATCAGTTCTCGCTTCTCGACGAACTGCCAACGCTCACGCCGGTGTGGCATCCGTTCACGCAGCACAGCGCGCATGAACCGGGCGTTGCACAAGATACGAAGCAGGAGAGCACTGAACGCTCGCATTGAGCGTGACAGGAAGGCGCGGACGAATGCCCGCGCCTTTTTTTCAACTCAACCGCACGCGCCGATTTCGCCGCATGCCGTGCAGAAGTCGCAGCCGTCCTTGCGGATCACTGCATTGGCGCCGCATGTCGCACATTTACGGCCGTGCATCAGGGGCAGGCTATGTGGATCGATTTCGCCTTGCGCGGCACCTTCGGATATGTCATCGCGTTCATCGGCTACAGCTACCGGATGCGGCGCGCGATCGGCGCCCTTGCGCGCAAGCACGCGCGACGGTACCTGGTTGCCTTCTGCATCGAGAAAACCGCGTCGATGAAGAATCTGCTGGATCGCATACGCTAGCGCGGCCACTTCCGAATCGTGCCAGCGCGGACTGCGATGTCCGTCGAGCCTTTCGACATCGCCGAGACGCACTTGTCCGCGATCCCACGACACTTTACGCATGTCCTGAAGCGTGCGCGCCGCGAAGCCGCCGCGCGCGGCCAGCGAGATCGAACGCATCGTCGCCGTGATCCATTGCTGTGATTCGTCGCGCTGCCCGGTGGGAATGAAGAACTCGATGGGCCGTTCGATCGTCACGTCCTCGCCGCCGATGCGCCCCGTCACTTCGATGAACGACACCGCCAGATAGAGCGACTTCTTGCCCGCCTGCGTCAGATACTCGACCTTCTCGATGATCGCAGGCAGCTCTCCTTTGGGCCGATGATCGATCGCGATGCGCAACGGATCGAGATCGAGCTCGGGGTCCGGCGAATCGCTCGGCGTTTCGGCAGGCGCGACGGACAGCACCGCGCCCAGCGTCTCGTTGGGCCGATACGTTGCAAGCCCTTTCAAGCCGCGCCGCCACGCTTCGAAATAGAGATCCTGAAACTTGTCGAACGGATAATCGGCGGGCACATTGACGGTCTTCGAGATCGACGTATCGACGAAAGGCTGCACCGCCGCCATCATTTCCATGTGATCGTGCGCGGACATGTCCAGCGCGCTCACGAAGTAGTCGGGCAACGCATTCACATCGCCGCCCATCTCGCGATACAGCCGGTATGCGTGATCTTCGACAGCGAAGGTCTGACGCGAACCGTCGGCCATGCGCTTCGTGCGCTGATACGTCCACGAGAACGCGGGCTCGATGCCATTCGATGCGTTGTCCGCGAACGCGAGGCTCACGGTGCCTGTCGGCGCGATCGAAAGCAGATGGCTGTTGCGAATGCCGTGCTCGCGAATCGCGCGCTTGATGTCGTCCGGCAAGCGCGAGGCGAATGTGCCCTCTTGCAGATAATGCTTTGCATCGAAGAGCGGAAACTTGCCGCGCTCCTTCGCGAGCTCGACGGATGCGCGATATGCTTCGTCGCGCATCGTGCGTGCGACGCGCGTAGCGAAATCGCGGCCTTCCTGCGCGTCATAGCGCAAACCGAGCATCACGAGCGTATCGCCGAGGCCCGTAAAGCCCACGCCGATGCGCCGCTTCGCCGCCGCTTCGCGCGCCTGTTCTTCGAGCGGCCAGAGCGTGACGTCGAGCACGTCGTCGAGAAAACGCACTTGGGTGCGCGTCGTGTGCGCGAGGCCGTCCCAGTCGAACGACGGCGCGCCGCCACGCATCTGCGCAAACGGGTCGTGCACGAAGCGCGTGAGATTGAGCGGGCCGAGATTGCAGCAACCGTATGCGGGCAGCGGCTGCTCGCCGCATGGATTGGTCGCGCGGATCGACTCGATCGCGCGCAGGTTGTTGTCATCGTTCATGCGCGACATGAACACGACGCCCGGCTCCGCGACATCGTAGGTCGAGCGCATGATCGTGTTCCACACTTCGCGCGCCTGCACTTCGCGATAGACCCACAAGCCATCATCGCGCTGATGCATGTCCGCGGCTGCGCGTTGCGCGGGCGATGGCTCGGCCTTGTGCACGAGCTGCCACGACGCGTCGTCGGCGACGGCCTGCATGAACTCGTCCGTCACCGCGATCGATACGTTGAAATTGTTCCAGCGTCCTTTCGTGTGCTTCGCCGCGATGAATTCGAGCAGATCGGGATGCGTGCAGTCGAGAATGCCCATTTGCGCACCGCGCCGCGCGCCGGCGCTTTCGACCGTGCGGCACGATGCATCGAATACATCCATGTAGCTGCATGGGCCTGACGCCGCCGATCCGGTTGAATGCACACGCGCGCCTCGCGGACGTATGGCGGAAAAGTTATAGCCGACGCCGCCGCCGCGACGCATCGTCTCGGCCGCTTGCAACAGCGCGACGTAGATGCCCGGCAAGCCGTTGCTATCGACGCCCTGTATCGCATCGCCGACCGGCTGCACGAAACAGTTGATGAGGGTCGCATCGATGCCCGCGCCCGCCGCGCTCATGATGCGCCCCGCGCCTAGCGCGCCGCGCTTGAAGTTATCGACGAACTCCGCTTCGATCTTCGCGCGCGTTTCTTCAGGGTCGGCCCGCGCGACACCGCGCGCCACGCGGCGATAAATATCGTCGACGCGAGTCTCGTCGCCCTTGGCGTATTTTTCGAGCATCACGTCGATGGAAAACTGCTGCGGTGCGATAGCGGTGCTGGGATTGTCTTCGGCCATGTCGGTTCCTTGAATCACTGAGGCGGCAGGCGTCGGGGTCGGAAACCCGCTATGCGCCGACGCGTTCCGCCGCAAAGGCAATGCCCGACGATAGCGCGATTTCTCCCCGCTCGCCATCGAGCCGTTAAACTCGCTTGATCGAAACCAGGACAATCAGCCGACCATTCGCATGAACTCGCGTCATCCGCCGCTCTTCGGCATCTCGGGCCGCTCGGGCCAAGGCAAGACCACGTTGATCGAAGCGCTTCTGCCGTGGCTGCGCGCACGCGGCGTCACCGTCAACGTCATCAAGCACAGTCATCATTCGATCGAGCTCGAACCGCCCGGCAAGGACAGTGCGCGCTTTCGTCGCGCGGGCGCGGGAGAAGTGTTGATCGCATCGCCGTACCGCTATGCGATCGTGCGCGAGTTGAATGGCGACGCAGAGCCGCCGCTGAGCGAACTGGCCGCGCGACTCAGTGACGCGGACCTCGTGATCGTCGAAGGATTCGCGCGCGAAACAATGCCGCGCCTCGAAGTCGTGCGGCCCTCGGCGGGCCGCGATCCGCTTTACAAGAGCGATGTGGAGATAGTTGCAATCGCAACCGATGATGCCGCCGCCCTCGATTCAAACTTGCCGAAGCTCGATCTGAACGACATCGCGAGCATCGGCGCGTTCATTTGCGAGCGCATGGGCATCGCGCTGAACGACTAGTTCGCGGCGAGGCCCTGACGCGCCATCGCGAGCGCTTCTTTCAACACTTCGTTATCGCCGATGTGATTCGCGAGCAGCAACACGAGCTTCGCGTTGAGCATGTGGCTGGCTTCGTCGGAGAGGCCGTTGTGCGTGTCGATGAGGCGCTCGTAGAACGCATCGTGATCGGCGATATTCAGTTCGAGATTGAGCTTCATACGATTCATCATCCGTTGCAGGTTGCACGCTTGACCGCAGCCGTCACCGATGCGGCATCGAAGGCACGCCAGCGCGCGCATACGTGCTGATCGGGACGCAGCAGATAGAACGTGCCGGGACGCGCGTCGAAGCGATGCGCGACCATGCCTTCCACATCTTCCACGACCGTCACGCCGGGCACGGTACACATCATGCCTCGAGGCACGACGACGAGCGCATGAACCGGAAGCCGCCCGTTCGACAAAGCAGCCAGGCTTTGCGCGCAGACTTCCGGGCCGTGTCCGAGCCCGCAGAAATAGATGCCCGTGAATGCGCTGCCGTGCGTCTGCGGCAACAGCCATGCGTCGCGGTCATCGACGCGCACGGGCGCATCGACGCACGGGGCGCCGGGAATCATCGCGCAATTGAAGGCGTCGCCTTCCTTGTCGGGCGTATTGAGTGTCGAGTCGCGCAGCACCGCGGGCACCGAGAGCCGTCCACTGTTCGCCATGCGTCTTGCGAACGCGCAGTCCCTCGCGAGATTGAGCGTCGCATCGCGAAAGAGCCTCGAAACGGCGCTCTTCGGCGTGATGAAGTCGGTGGCGCGCGTCGAGTTGAGGATGTTTTCGTCGGCGGCGTATTCGCGCTCGGATGCGTAGGTTTCGAGCAGCGTATGCGGCGCATCGCCGTTCACGACCAGCTTCAGTTTCCAAGCGAGATTGTCCGCATCCTGCACGCCGCTGTTCGCTCCGCGCGCACCGAACGGCGACACGCCATGCGCGGAATCGCCCGCGAAGATGATGCGTCCGTGCCTGAAGTCGTCCATACGCAAACAGGAGAACGTGTAGACGCTCACCCATTCGAGTTCGAATTCGGCGTCTTCGCCAAGCAACGCCTTCACGCGCGGAATCACACGCTCGGGCTCTTTTTCCGCGACCGGGTCCGCGTCCCAGCCGAGCTGAAAATCGATGCGCCATACATTGTCCGGCTGACGATGCAGCAGCACCGACTGATTGCGATGGAACGGCGGATCGAACCAGAACCAGCGTTCGGTCGGGAACGGCGCCTTCATCTTCACGTCGGCGATCAGGAAGCGGTCCTTGAACGTGCGGCCGTGGCTGTCCAGACCGAGAAGCTTGCGCATCGCGCTGCGAGAACCATCGGCGGCCACCACGTAGCGCGCCTTGAGCGGATACGCGCCATCCGGCGTTTCGACTTGCAGTTCGACGTGATCCTCGTGCTGCGTCACGCCGGTCACGTTGCTCTTCCAGCGCAGTTGCAATGGCTCCAGTTGCATCGCGCGTTCGGCGAGAAAGCCTTCGACGTAGTACTGCTGCAGGTTGATGAACGCGGGTCGCGAATGGCCGGTTTCCGGCAGAAGATTGAACGTGTAGACAAGCTCATCCTGCAGAAATACCTTGCCGACATTCCAGCTCACGCCCTTCTCGATCATCCTGTCGCCGCAGCCCAGACGATCGAAGATTTCCAGCGTGCGCTTGGCGAAGCAGATCGCGCGCGAGCCGCTCGACACGGTGTCGTCGTTATCGAGCAGCACGGTACGCACGCCCTGCTGCGCGAGATCGATGGCCGTGGCCAGTCCGACCGGACCTGCGCCGACTATCGCAACGGGATAAGGCGACGACGCGGGCGCATCGTGATCGGGCGCGCGTTCATATTCGAAGCGCAGAGAGGCGTAGTTCACGGACATTCGGTCGTCTCCATCGTCGAGTCGCTTTCGTCTGACAGGACTCGGTCGGCTCGGGCGCGAATCGCTTCGCTTTCGGTTAGTTGTTCATCATTGTACAAGCCGTTTTACACTGTTGAATTTAGGTTTACCCGAATGCCACGGACGAGCGCTTGCATCCGCTTACGGTTTCTTCAAGGTACGCCCGTTCACGGGAATGCGGCGTGCAAACGCAGCAAAGCCCATATGGACTTCAGAGGATGAAAAGTGAATGCCGGGGCACTGGCGCCCCGTTTGATCGCGCGACTTCGATCAGACTGCGACGAAGCCGAGCATCTTCGATACGCGCTGCGCGCACGCGTGCAGCGCCGTCGCGATGTCGCCGTTCCACGCGCCGTCGAACGATCCGCTCGGGCCGATCGCCGTGATCGCGAGCACGATATTGCGCGTGTGATCGAAGACCGGCGCGCTCATCGCGCTGATGCCCGCGACGGGCTCGTCGATCGCCCGCGCGATGCCGTGCTCGCGCACTTCGGCGAGCATCGCGTCGGTTTGCGCACGCGTGTAGTCGCGCCGTTGCGCGCCGACCTGCAACGCGCCCGCACGCTCGATGGCGACGAGCGCATCGACGGTCATCGGCGGCAGATAAGCCGCGAATGCGCGGCCCGTCGCCGTCTGCAGCAACGACATCACCGTGCCCGTACGCATCGTGACGTGGATGGGCACGCTCGCCTGCTGGATGTGAACGATGGTCGGTCCATAGCTGCCCGCAGTCGCGAGCGCGACCGTATGCTCGATGCGGGGCGTCACGTTCGCTACTTCCGCAATCGCGAGGCGCACCGGATCGACGCGCTGCAGACTGATCAGACCCATTTGCAGCGCGAACGGCCCGAGTTCATAGCGGCCCGTCGCGGGATCCTGCTGAATCAGGCCGAGATTGCCGTAAGACACGAGATAAGGATGCGCCTTCGCCGACGGCATGCCGGCTTTCTTCGCAAGATCGCCGAGCAGCATCGGGCCGCCGTGGTCCACGAGCGCGCGCAAAAGCGCTCCGCCTACTTCGATCGATTGAATCCCGCGGCGCACTGCGCTCATGCCTGACCTTGTGTTGTTGTCCACGATGCGCGCGATGATAACCGCACTCGCGTGCGTATCGTCATACTTCGGGGTTCAGGCGCTGTATCAATTCGCGATGTTGCGGATAGCGCGCCTCCAGCGTGCCCGGCACGGCCAGTTCGAACTCGCTGAACTCGAAACCCGGCGCCACCGTGCAGCCGACGAGCGATACGCCTTCTCTATCGTGACATTCCGCCGCGAACCAGTCGCCCGCTTCGACGACGGTCTGAAACACGGCATCGGCACGATCGAGCGCATTGCCGAGCCGATGCGTGACTAGCGTTCCGTTCGCTTTGAGCACATGCACGTCGATCGGATCGCCTGCGTAGAAGTGCCAGACTTCATCGGAGCGAATGCGATGCCATGCCGAATGCGCGCCATCGCAAAGCAAAAAGTAGATCGCGGTGGACGCCGAACGCGTTTCGCGTTCGTCCTCGCGCACGACGTTGCCGCTCGCGCGATACGTCTCGCGAAAGAAGCCGCCTTCGGGATGCGGCTCGAGCTTCAGACGCCGAATGATTTCGCTGCTGTCGATGCGTTCGCGTTGCATGTCGTTCCTTTGGCAGAGCGGTTGCGGTTCGCGTATTCTGCATCGGATTGCTCGTATCGCCATGCTCTTCAACTCATCGACCAACACCATGACTCTTTCTTCTTCCTTGCTCAACGCTTTCGCGCCGACCGGCACGCTGCGCGCGTCGATCAATCTCGGCAATCCGATCCTCGCGCATCGCACCGACAGCGGCGAGCCGGGCGGCGTATCGGTGGACATCGCGCGCGAGCTGGCGTCGCGGCTCGGCGTGCCTGTCGCTTTCACGTCGTTCGACCGGGCCGCCGAATCGGTCGAAGCCGTCACGAACGAAAGCGCGGACGTCGGCTTCTTCGCGATCGATCCGCTGCGCGGTGCGGGCATCGCCTTCACCGCGCCGTACGTGCTGATCGAAGGCTGTTATCTCGTGCGCGAGGCATCGCCGCTCACGCGCAATGAAGATGTGGATCGCGAAGGCAATCGCATCATGGTCGGCAAGGGCAGCGCGTATGACCTCTTTCTCACGCGCGAGATCAAGCATGCGCAGATCGTACGCACGGCGTCGTCGCAGGCCGTCGTCGAAGCCTTCCTGCGTGACGGCCTCGAAGTCGCCGCGGGCGTGAAGCAGCAACTCGAAGCCGACGCGTCACGCACGCCCGGACTGCGCCTGCTCGACGGACGCTTCATGGTGATCCAGCAGGCGATGGGCTTGCCGAAGCGCCGCGGCGACGAAGCCGCGCTTTATCTGCGCGACTTCGTGGAGGATGTGAAGCGCTCGGGCTTCGTCGCCGCTGCGCTTGCACGGCACGGTATCAAGGGGGCATCGGTTGCCCCGGCAGCGTAATCGCTCACGCGTCGATGAACGCCGGCGTCACGCTCGCCATCACCGACTGGATCGACGCGACGTTCGAGCGCGACGTCGCGGGCGGGCTTGCCGCGTTCAATCGCGCGCAACTCGGGCCGAGCCATCAACGCGATCTGGCGGTGTCGCTCTATCGCGATGACGACTTTCTGGGCGGGCTCGCAGGCTACACGGCGTGGGACTGGCTCTTCGTGAAATGGCTGTGGATACGCGAGGACGCGCGCGGCGCCGGACTCGGCGCACGCGCGCTCGAAGCCGCCGAAAGCGAAGCAAAAAAACGAGGATGCCGCGCCGCGTGGCTCGATACGGTCAACCCCGCAGCGCGCGCCCTCTACGCGCGCTGTGGTTACGAGCTTTTCGGCGAACTCGCGGATTTTCATGCGGGTCAGCCGCGCTACTTCATGCAAAAGCGCTTCTAGTCATTTGGCGTTTTGCATTTCGCATGCATGAGACCAAAGCGCATTTTGAATTAAGCATGCGATTTCAGCCGTTCCGCGACACGCGCCGTGATCGCACTGCGCGCGGCCAGCGACGGCGCGCAACGCTCGCGCACATCGTTCGCGACCGCGGCGGGCGCGCGCGCCGGATCGCCCGAGTCGAACGGCGGCGCCGGCGCGTATTCCATCTGCAATTGAATCGCCTGCGCTTCGTGCTCGCCGACGAGTTCGGCCGCGAGCGTCAGCGCGAAATCGATGCCCGCCGTGATGCCGCCGCCCGTGAACAGGTTGCCGTCGCGCACGACGCGCTCGTGCACCGGAATCGCGCCCAAATCCGGGAGCAGATCGTGATACGCCCAGTGCGTCGTCGCACGCTTGCCGCGCAAAAGCCCCGCCGCGCCGAGCACGAGCGAGCCGGTGCAAACCGAGGTCACGTAGCGCGCGCCCGCCGCCTGTTCGCGGAGGAAGGCGAGCGTTTCCTCGTCTTCCATCAGATCGCCGACGCCTGAACCGCCCGGCACGCACAGCACATCGAGCACGGGGCAATCCGCGTAGGTCACGTCGGGCGTCAGGATCATGCCGGCGCTCGACCGGACGGGCTCGCGCGTCTTCCAGACGAGATGCACCTTCGTGTCGGCCATGTGCGCGAACACGTCGTAGGGGCCGGTCATGTCGAGTTGCTGCACGCGAGGAAAAAGCAACAGGCCGATATGTAGCGTCATCGTTTTCTCCTTGATCGAGCGTGTTTTTCGTGTGGACGAACCGATGCTACGCCGCTACGCTATGGCGAATTCGACACATAACCCACGTTTTACGCCAACTTGTCTTTCGTGGAAAACGCCATGCGAACCATCGACGTGCTCGCCTTCCCCAACGTGCAGTTGCTCGACGTCGCGGGCCCGTTGCAGGTGTTCGCGTCCGCCAATGACCTGGCGGTCGCGGCGGGCTTGCAGCGGCCGTATCAGCCGCGCGTGGTTGCGCGGGGCGGCACGGTGAACGCGTCGGCGGGACTGGGGCTCGTCGGCGAGGCATTGCCCGATGCGAGCGAAGCGTGCGACACGCTGATCGTCGCGGGCGGCTGGGGCGTGCACGAAGCGGTGCACGACCGTGAACTGGTCGATTGGGTGCGCGCGCGTTCGGCGCACGCGCGGCGCACGGCGTCCGTTTGCACGGGCGCGTTTCTGCTTGCCGCCGCCGGCCTTCTCGACGAACGCCGCGCCGTGACGCACTGGACGCGCTGCGGGGAACTCGCCACGCGCTTCCCGGCGATCCACGTCGAGCCCGATCCGATCTTCATCCGCGACGGCGACGTATGGACATCCGCGGGCGTCACGGCGGGCATCGACCTGTCGCTTGCGCTCGTCGAAGACGATCTCGGCCGCGCGCTCGCGCTCGACGTCGCGCGCCATCTCGTCGTGTTCCTCAAGCGCCCCGGCGGGCAGGCGCAGTTCAGCGCGGCGCTGTCGTTGCAGAAGTCGGGCGAACGTTTCGGCGAGCTGCATGCGTGGATCGCTGAAAATCTCGCGGCGGATCTTTCGGTCGGCGTGCTTGCCGCGCGTGTCGGCATGAGCGAGCGCAGCTTCGTGCGCCATTACCGCGCGCAAACCGGCATGACGCCCGCGCGCTCGATCGAACGCATGCGCCTCGAAGCCGCGCGCCGCCTGCTCGGCGATACGGCGCTTCCCGTAAAGCGCATCGCCGCGCGCTGCGGATTCGGCACCGAGGAAACGATGCGGCGCGGTTTTCTGCGTTCGCTGGGCGTGTCGCCGCAGGCGTATCGCGAGAGATTTACCGGGCACGATCGCGTCGAAACCGCGCATCCGGCATGAATGCCCGTATGCATTGCGGCACGAGCGGCTTTTTTTGAACCGCATGCTCAAGGCTGTATGCTCCGTGCCGTTACCCATATAGAGCCTTTGCTTGTTACGCGCGCCCGGAGCAGCGTGCGAGCGCAGTCGCTGAACGAGACCCGCCCGACGTGGCGGCAATATGGCCTGGAGCGCCGATGAGTGTGTTTCCCGCGTACGACGCGCAGGTTGCCCGCGCAACCGCGGTCGAGCCTGCAACCGTGGCGGCGACCGATGAAAAGATTTTCGCGAGCGTGGCGTCATCGATCGACGCATTGCTGCGCGAGGCCGCCGCGATGGGCTGCCCGCAGCAATGGGCGTGGTATCGCGCGGGCGAGCAGTTGCATCTCGAGCGGCGCGGCGATGCAGCGCTTCCCGATGCGCAGGAATGGCCGCATGGCATCGCCGAGGAACGCCTGACGGAGGTGTGCATCGATAACGGCTGGCACTGCTGGCCGACCGGACGCGGCGAGAGCGTGCTCGGCTGGCTGCTCGCGCCGGTCACGCATCGCGACGACGCGCATCTCGCCGAACTCGCGCGCACGCTCGGCGAGCGCGTGCAGGCCGATGCCCTCGCACGCGCGCAACTCACGCAGCGCGTGCTTTATGAAATCGCCTATCTGGCGAGTTCCGTGCCCGAGCGCGCCGATTTTCTGCGCGGCGTGCATGAACGGCTCGGCACGCTCATCGACGCGGAGAACTTCTATCTCGCACTCTACGATCGCAAGACGGGCAAGATCACGTATCCGTATTATGTCGACGTCATCGATACCGACGTCGTCGCGGCCGAAAACTACGACATCCTGAATCCGGAACGTCTTTCGATGACGGGTCGCGTGCTCACGAGCGCGCAGCCGCTTTTCATCACCGCCGGGGATATTTGCGCGGCGGAGCGCGCGGGCCATTTCTATTGCATCGGCGACCGCCCCGAGTTCTGGATGGGCGCGCCGCTCAAGAATGCGAGCGACGAGGTATTCGGCATGCTCGCGATGCAGGTCTATGACGTATCGCGCATTTATACCGTCGAGGACCGCGCGCTCTTTCTGGTCGTCGCACGACATGTGGCGATGGCGCTCGACCGCATCCTGCATCGCGCCGATCTCGAAGAGCAGGTCGCGCACCGCACGTCCGAACTGTCGAAGCTCAACGCGGCGCTGCGTCACGGCATCGCCGAGCGCGAACGATCCGAGCATCTGCAAGCTGCGCTCTACCAGATCGCAGAATTGTCGAGCCGTCCCGGCGACATGATGGAGTTCTTGCGCAGCCTGCATGGGATCGTCGGCGAATTGCTTTACGCGCGCAATTTTTATATCGCACTCATCGAACCGGAAACGGACGAAGTGTCGTTCCCGTATTACGTCGATGAAATCGTGCAGGAGCGCCCCGCGCCGCGACGCGGACAACGCGGCCTCACCGAATATGTGATCCGCGAGCGGCGCGCGCGGCTGATCGATCATGCGGAGGCGCTGCGTCTCATCGAAGAAGGCGCGTTCGAGATCGAGCATAGCGAAGTGCGTCTGCGATCGTGGCTCGGCATTCCGCTCTTCGATGGCGATGTCGTGCGCGGCGTGCTCGCCGTGCAAAGCTATTCGCCGCTCGTGCGCTATTCGCTGCGCGATCAGGAACTGCTCACCTTCGTGTCGCGGCATATCGATACGGCGCTTTCGCGTCGGCGCGATGCCGAAGCGCTGCATGCCGCGAACCTCGAACTTGAAGCGCGGGTCCAGGCGCGCACGCGCGAACTCGACGATGTCAACGCACGCCTGCTTTATGAGAACTCGCACGATTCATTGACGGGCTTGCCGAATCGAAGCCATCTGATGCACAAGCTGCGCTGCGCATGGCAGGACTATCAGACGCGCGGCGACCAACTCTCGGTGATGTTCATCGACCTCGACCGATTCAAGGTCGTGAACGACAGCCTCGGCCATCACTTCGGCGACATGCTGCTGGTTCAGGCCGCGGCGCGCTTGCGCGATTGCCTGCGTTCGACGGATCTGCTCGCGCGCCTCGGCGGGGACGAATTCGCCGTGCTCTCCCCGGATGCACACGTTCGCGATGCGGTATCGATCGCCAAGCGTATTCTGGCCGCGTTCGATCTGCCCTTTCACATCGAAGAGCATGTCGTGTTTTCGTCGTGCAGCATTGGCATCGTGAGCGCGGACAGCCAGTTCCATACCGAGCCCGCCGACCTGTTGCGCGACGCCGATACCGCGATGTATCGCGTGAAAAATGCGGGACGCGACAGCTTCGTCGTGTTCAATCAGGAACTGCGACGTCAGGTGTCGGACCAGGTGGAACGTGAGGGCGCATTGCGCAATGCGATCAAGCGCGATGACGAACTGCTGCCTTATTTCCAGCCTATCGTCGACGTAAAGAGCGGTGAGATCGTCGCGCTCGAAGCGTTGATCCGCTGGCATCAACCCGATGGCCATATCGTCGGGCCGGGTGAATTTCTTCCTTCGGTCGAAGGCTTGAGGCTCATCGGCAGACTCGATCTATACATGCTCGAACGCGTTGCCGCGATTCTCTCGAATGCGCGCTTCGCGCACTGGCCGCCGGTGCATGTGAACTGCTCCAGCTATAGCATGACGCGCCCCGAATTCGCCGATGACGTTCTGGCGCTATTGCGTCGCTATCGCGTCTCGCCGTCGCGCGTGTGCCTCGAGCTTACCGAAGGCGCGCTCGTGGCCGAGCCCGATCTCGCGCGGCGCACCATGCAGCGACTGGCCGACAACGGCATGTCTGTCGTGCTCGACGATTTCGGCGCGGGTTTTTCGTCGCTCAGTTATGTGCATCAATACCAGTTCACCGGCCTCAAGATCGACAAGTCGTTCATTCTCGAACTGACCGAAAGCCCGCGCAGCCGTGCGATCGTGCGCGCGATCGTGCGCATGGCGGAATCGCTCGATCTGACGCTCGTCGCGGAAGGCGTCGAAGATGCGGCGACGCTCGCCGTGTTGCGCGACATGGGCGCGGCGCAGGCGCAGGGCTATTTCTTCGACAAGCCGCTGCCGCTCGACGCGCTCACACGCACCGCGCTCGCTCCGCGCGCGACGACGGCAAGCGCGGCACTGTAGCCGCGTGCATCAAGGCATGCCGCCCAGCGACGGTGAAATGATGCTGCCCGGCTCGCCCTTCGGCGCACCGCTCTCATCGGCCACGGCGCGTGTCGACACCGGCGCGTGGTTCTTCGCGCAGGTCTCGACCGAGTCGCTGCCGAGGCATTGCTGAAAGCCATCGGCAGTTGCCTTGGTGTCGAAGCTATAGATGATCTCGCCGACCTTGACTTCGGTGTCGGAGATGCGGTCTGCTGCAATAGCCATGTTATGTCTCGCCTCGATTTCGGTTGGAACGTATCGACAATTCAGCATCAACCGATCCCGGTGACGGGTACGCGCGTTGCTGAATCGTCAGGGTTATCGTCGAATCGAAAAGGAGGCGGAAATGGCACAGCATCCCGCGCATTCGCAGAATCACCGGCATCCGGATGAGCCGCGCCCGGAAGAAATCGCGCGCGTGCTAAAGGGCGCCGACTATCCGATGGGCAAGGAAAAACTTCTGACGCTCGCGAAAAGCAATGGCGCGGACGGCGAGGTCTTGGCCGTGCTCAACAAAATGACCGATCGCAATTTCGACAGCGAAGATGCGGTGCTGCGCGAAGCCACGCGCGTCGAGTAACAGCGACATAACTTTCGCTTATTCCGCAATGCGGCATTCAATCCTGCCGCCCCACGCTTTCGATCTTTCCGCAAGGCACGTGTTTGACGAGGAAAATGTAATGGCCGAAAAACCCGCAGCTCCCGATACGCACGACAAGCCGCGTGCGCCCGGAGGCAATAATCTGAGCAATATCGACCCTGCTGAAGCAGACCGGGTCATCCCTCGGCCGGGAGAGGCAATGGAACCCGACCCGGTCCATGATCCTGACAAGATCGGCACGACACCTGACGATTCGGGAAATCGCCCGAGACCGCTATAAAAAATTTAAATGAACGCCGGTGCAATTTCCAATCGTGTCATACCTGTTCTCGCGCTAGCATCTAAAGTGCGTCGATTTGGGATGCGCGGCTTTGCACGGCGCCTGCAGCAGAAGAACCGCGCAATGGCCCGGCATCCGTCTGGCCAATCATTGCACAAGGAGGCTCTATGAAGTGGGAAACCCCGAGTTTCACGGATATGCGCTTCGGCTTTGAAATCACGATGTATATCGCGACGCGCTAATCGGAAATGACAAAACGGCCACCTGAGTGGCCGTTTTGTTTTATGGGCGCGTCGAATCGATGCGTCAATCTTTGCCCGGCGTCCTGGATTGTTCGTTCGCGGGATCGGGAAGATCTGCGTTCTGTGCGTCAAGCCCGCCCTTTCCTGCAATTTCCGGCTCATTGCCCGATCCATAAGGCACTTCCGCCGTCTGATGCGGATGCTGATCGAGCCGACGGTTCTCCGGTTCGATCTCCGCTGCATTCGGGTGAGGCGCGGAATGCGGTTGCTGATGGCGTTTCTCTTCGCTCTCGCTCATCGTGAATCTCCTTTCGATGGGGCACCGAAGATTACTCAGCAACGCACGTTCCTTCAGAATCGCAAAAAGGGCCCGCAATGTTTCGCGAGCCTCTGCCAACACAACTACCCATACCGCTACTCAAGAGAATCAGATCGCTTGCGTAGCGAGTGCCGAGCCGATAACTTCGTTCGCCACCGCATCCACGGCCTGCTTCACGATGCCGACGATTTCGTCCGCTTCTTCACGCGTCGTGACGAGCGGCGGCGCGAAGCCGAGGATATCGCCATGCGGCATGGCGCGCGCGATCACGCCGCGTTCGAGTGCTGCCGCCGATACCTTCGGGCCGACCTTCAGCGCGGCGTCGAACGGCGTGCGCGCGTCCTTGTCGGCCATGAATTCGAGCGCCGCGAGCATGCCCGCGCCGCGCACTTCGCCGACGAGCGGATGCGAATCGAAAGCCGTGTGCAATTGCTGCTGGAAATACGCGCCGACATCGGCGGCATTCTGCGTCAGGTTTTCGCGCTCGAGAATATCGAGGTTCGCGATAGCAGCAGCCGCGCAAATGGGATGCCCCGAATACGTCCAGCCGTGTCCCATCGGACCATGTTCCCGCGAGCCCTTCTCGATCACGTCCCACACCTTCTCGCCGACGATCACGCCCGACAGCGGCGCATAGGCGCTCGTCAGGCCCTTCGCGACCGTGATGAGATCGGGCTTGATGCCGAAGTGCTGCGCGCCCATTTTCGAGCCGAGACGGCCGAAGCCGCACACGACTTCATCGGAGATCAAAAGAATGTCGTGCTTCCGCAGAACATCCTGGATAGCTTCCCAATAACCTTGCGGCGGCGCGATGATACCGCCCGTGCCCATGACCGGTTCGGCGATGAATGCAGCGATCGTATCCGCGCCTTCTTTCGCAATCAGCTTTTCGAGTTCATCGACGCAATACGCGGTGAATTGCGCTTCGCTCATGCCGGCGGGCGCCTTGCGATACCAGTGCGGACACACCGTGTGCTTTACGCGGTCGATCGGCAGATCGAAGTTCTGATGAAAGCTCGGCAGGCCCGTGAGACTGCCCGTCACGATGCCCGAACCGTGATAACCGCGCTCGCGCGAGATGATCTTCTTCTTGTTCGGACGGCCGAGAACATTGTTGTAATACCAGACGATCTTGATCTGCGTTTCGTTCGCATCCGATCCCGACATGCCGTAATACACCTTCTTCATGCCCTCGGGCGACCAGTCGATGATGCGCGACGACAGCTCGATGATCGTATCGGTCGAGTGACCGACATACGTGTGGTAATACGCGAGCTTCTTCGCCTGCTCATAGATTGCGTCGGCTACTTCGGTGCGGCCATAGCCGATGTTCACGCAATAGAGGCCCGCGAATGCGTCGATATAACTTTTACCTTGATGATCCTGAATGCGGATGCCCTTCGCGCCCGTGACGATCTTGCCGGGCAGCGCGCCGCTCGCGTGATCGTGTGCATGCGTGGACGGATGCATGAAGTGCGCGCGGTCTTCGGCGAACAGTTGCTCGAGCGATTGATTCTGCTGGGTCATGTGCTTCTCCTTGATATGCGGTACTGCGTGTCTCTGAGGATAGGTCTTCAGGCCGCGCTCGTGAGCGGCAGGCCGAGATTGCCGAGGCAAAAGTATTTCGTTTCGACGAAGGGCTCGAAGCCTTCCGCGCCGCCTTCGCGTCCGAGGCCCGATGCCTTCATGCCGCCGAACGGAATCGGCGCGCCGGTGAACTTCACGCCGTTGACCGACACCATCGCGAAATCGAGTCGGCGCACGAGCTGGAAGATCGTGTCGATGCGCGTCGCACAGACGTAGGCGGCGAGGCCGTATTCGGTGTCGTTGGCGCGCGTCACGGCTTCGTCGAGCGTATCGAACGGCGAGATCGCGGAGATCGGCGCGAAGTTCTCTTCGTCGTAGATACGCATGCCCGGTCTGGCATCGGCGACGACGGTCGGTTCATAAAACCAGCCACCGAGCGCATGAGCTTTGCCGCCGACGGTGATGCGCGCGCCTTGCGCCTTTGCATCCTCGACACGAGCGACGGTCGCATCGAATGCGGCCTGATGCATGAGCGGACCGACATCGACATCTGCTTCGAAGGCCGTCCCTACTTTCAGCGCTTTCACCGCTTGCGTGTAGCGTTCGACGAACCGTTCATAAAGCGGACGCGCGACGAGAATGCGGTTCGCAGCGCAGCAATCCTGCCCCGAGGTTTGAAACTTCGCGCCCACTGCAACGCGCACGGCCTGTTCCAGGTCCGCGTCTTCCGTCACGATGAAAGGCGCGTTGCCGCCCAGTTCCAATGCGAGCTTCTTGATGCCCGCCTGCGCTGCCGTCTTCGCAACGAGACCGCCGACGCGCGTCGACCCCGTGAAGCTCACGGCGCGCACGCGCGTATCGCTGACGAGCGTTTCCATCGCCATTTGTGGCTCGCCGATCACGACGTTGAACACGCCCGGCGGAAAGCCTGCTTCTTCGGCGAGTTGTGCGAGTGCGATCGCGGAGAACGGCGTTTCATGCGCGGGCTTCACGACGACGGTGCAGCCCGCGGCAATCGCGGCGGCGGCCTTGCGCGTGATCATCGCGACGGGGAAATTCCACGGCGTGATCAATGCCGCGACGCCGACCGGTTCCATCACGGTGCCGAGATGCGCGCCATCGATATGCGTCGGAATGGTGCGGCCCGCCAGGCGTTTCGCTTCGTTCGCGAACCATTCGACGAAGCTCGCCGCATAGGTGATTTCGCCTTTGGATTCCGCGAGCGGCTTGCCTTGCTCGAGCGACAAAATGCCGGCAAGGTCCGATTGATGACGCATGATGAGTTCATGCCAGCGCAGGAGCAGCGCACTGCGCTTTCGCTGCGGCATCCAGCGCCATGACTGGAATGCGCGATCGGCGGCATCGATGGTGGCGACGATTTGCGCCTGATCGAGCATCGGGACATGGCCGATGACGTTCTGATCGGCGGGATTGGTTACTGCAATCGATGCGGCGCTGTCGCTGTGAATCCAGCGGCCGTCGACATAACAGAGGGATTTGAATAGAACGGGATGGCCCAGCAGCATGTTCGTCTCCTTGCTCAAAGCGTGCTTGATTTGCATGGTTCGATGGGTCCACTTTAAGAGCGTTGCCGCGATGGAGTTTTTTGTTATTGCCCTCGGGCGGTTGGTGTTTTTTCTGTTTTTTCTGTGCTTCTTTTTGCGTTTTTTTTGGGCTTCCCCGAGCCGACACAAATACGGGATCCGGCAACCAAAAAATAACTAAACCACATCGTCAACCCAATCCGGCGGCCCTTCCGTACTATTCTTCACGACTTTCGTAACGATATAAGTGAAGTACCGCTCGATACCCAACTCTTCGACGAGCAAAGAATCGATGAACCGCTGATAGTGATCGATATCCCGCGACACGACGTGCAGCACGTAATCCACGCCGCCGCCGGTGGCATAACACTGCACGATCTCGGAAGCCGCCGCGACGCGCTCCTCGAAGCGCCGCATATCTTGCGCGGTATGACGCGAAAGCGTCACCTCAACGACAATACGGCTGCCCTTGAAAGCAGCCGTCCAGTCGATATCCGCGCGATAGCCCTTGATAAGCCCGCTGTCTTCGAGTTTCTTCACACGCTCCCACGCGGGCGAGATCGACAAATTGACCTCTTCCGCAAGGCGCGATTTCGTTATGCGGCCATCCCGCGCAAGAATGCGCAGAATGGCCAGATCGTAGCGGTCGAGCTTGATCAACTTACACGCTCACGGCAATGTTGCGTTCGACGATATCCGCGACCACGGCCACGGTGTCGCCCATCTGCACGAGGCCCGGAAAATGCCGCGCCGCAAGCAGTCCGTCACGCTTCGCGCGATATTCAACCGGCGTCGCGCCCGTGCGCGTAACGTCATACACGCGCGCAAGCACATCGCCCGCTCTCACCATGTCGCCGAGATCGCGGCACATTTCGAGCAGGCCCGTATGCTCGCTCGTCGTGTAGCAGGAACCATCCGGCATGTCGAGCAACGTCGTCGTGCGCGCTTCGCCGCGAACCACCTCCTTCTCGATGATGCCCGCATACGCGAGAAAGCCGTACACGCCGCGCTCCGCCACCGCGACGCTCTTCGCCGTCGACGAACCGCCACCGCCCAGTTCCGTCGAGACGAACACCTTGCCCGCTTCCTCGGCCGCGCTGTCATACAGACCGATGCTGTCGAGTTCGAGCATCCGCATCGAATACGGCGCGCCGAATGCACGCATCGCGGCTTCGCAACGCGACTGCTGCGTCCCGTCGTTCAATACATGAATGGCCGCAAACGGCAGAAAATCGAGCGTGCGGCCGCCCGCGTGGATATCGAGCACGTAATCGGCGAGCGGCAACAGATGACGCTGAAAGTAATCCGCGATCTTTTCCGTCACCGTGCCGTCGGGCTTGCCCGGAAAGCTGCGATTCAGATTGCCCGCGTCGATCGGCGAAGTGCGCGAACCCGCGCGAAACGCCGGATAGTTCATGAACGGCACGATGATCACGCGGCCGTTCACGTCGCTTGCCTTCAACGTCGATGCGAGCTTCGCCAGCGCGATCGGCCCTTCGTATTCGTCGCCGTGATTGCCGCCCGTGAGCAGCGCGGTCGGTCCGTCGCCGCGCTTGATCACGGTGACGGGAATCATCACGGCGCCCCACGCGGAATCGTTGCGCGAATACGGCAGCTTCAGAAAGCCGTGCTGTTCGCCCTCTGCATCGAAGTCGACGGTCGGGCTGATCGGTGACGCGCGCATCGTGCTACTCCTTCACGAACAATTTGCGAGGCGTGTTGCAGAAGGTCTCGACGCCGGTGTCCGTAATCAGGATGCTCTCCGTGATTTCGAGGCCCCAGTCGTCGAGCCACAGCCCCGGCATGAAGTGGAACGTCATGCCGGGTTCGAGGACGGTCTGGTCCCCGGGACGCAGGCTCATCGTGCGCTCGCCCCAGTCCGGCGGATAGCTCGCGCCGATCGGATAACCGCAACGGCTATCCTTCTCGATGCCGAACTTGCGCAACACCGCGAAGAATGCATTGGCGACGTCCTCGGTCTTGTTGCCCGGCTTCGCCATCGCGAGACCCGCCTCGATGCCTTCGACGACCGCCTTCTCGCCTTCGATGAAATGCTGCGGCGGGCGGCCGAGATACACCGTGCGCGAGAGCGGGCAGTGATAGCGCTTGAAGCATCCGGCGATTTCGAAGAACGTGCCCGCATTCGCCGTGAACGTCGAGTCGTCCCATGTGAGATGCGGCGCGGCGGCGTCGGAACCCGTCGGCAATAGCGGCACAATCGCGGGATAGTCGCCGCCATAACCTTCGACGCCCGTGATGCCCGCTTCGTAAATCTGCGCGACGAGATCGCTCTTCTTCATGCCCGGCTCGACCGTGTCGAGAATGCGCGCATGCATCTTCTCGACGATGCGCGCCGCGACGCGCATGTACTCGATCTCGCGCTTCGACTTCACTGCGCGCTGCCAGTTGACGAGCGCGGTCGCATCGACGAACTTCGCGTTCGGCAGATGCTGCGTCAGCGACGCATACGCCTTCGCGCTGAAGTAATAGTTGTCCATCTCCACGCCGATGCGCAACGTGTCCCAGCCACGCGCGGCAATTACTTCGGATGACAGATAATCCATCGGATGGCGCACCTGCGACTGCACATAGTGATCCGGGTAGCCGACGATATCGTCGTGCGACATGAACACCGTGCGCTTCGCGCCGTTCGCGTCCTGGCCGCGGCCGTACCAGACCGGATCGCCGTGCATCGCGAGCAGCACGCATTGATGCACGTAGAACGACCAGCCGTCGTAACCGGTGAGCCACGCCATGTTGGTCGGGTCGGTCACGATCATCAGATCGATGCCCGCTTTCTCCATCGCGCGCCGTGTCTTCGCGATCCGCGCGTCGTACTCGCTGCGTTCGAACGGCAGGCGTACCACGGGCGCCCCTCGTTCATCCAGCTTCTTCTGTTGCGTGATTTCGGACATCGTCCCCTCTATCAAGCGGTCACATCGTTGTGGAAAATGGTTCCTGCCTGTGCCGCGCGCGCTCGCTGAATGGCGAGCGTCGCGATCGCGGTGTCTTGCGCGCCGGTGCCGGTCAGATCGCAGACGGTGATCTCGTCATCGCTCATACGGCCTTGAGCCTGTTGCGCGATGACTTCGCCAAGCTCGGCAAAAGATGCATCAGCATCCGTCACGCCCGCTTCGATCGCATGATGCAGCTCGCCGAGCACGCGCACTTGCTGAAGGCGGTCGCACACATAGCGCGCTTTGGCGAACACGTCCGGAGCGATTTCATTCTTGTGCTCCGCATCCGATCCCATCGCGGTGATATGCAAGCCCGGATGCAGATCGCGTGCGTGTATCAGTGGCTCGCGGCTCGGCGTCGTCGTGATGGCGATATCGGCGTGCTTCAACGCCTGGTTCACGCTGTCGGCGACATCGCATGGCAAGTCTTTGCAGTCACGCGCGAACTGCTGCGCGCTCTTCGGATCGCGCGCCCATACGGTCACATGCCCGATGTCGCGCACGAGCCGCAACGCCTTCAATTGCAGACGCGCCTGCTCGCCCGCGCCGATAATCGCGACGCGCTTCGCATCCTTGCGCGCGAGCCAGCGCGATGCAACCGCGCCCGCCGCAGCGGTACGCACGGCGGTGAGATAACCGTTGTCGAGCAACACGGCTTCCGTGAGACCGGTGCGCGCGGACAGCACGAGCATCAGGCCATTGAGGCTCGGAAGTCCGAGCGACGGATTGTTGAAGAAGCCAGGGCTCACCTTGATCGCGAAGCTCGGAAAGCGCGGCAAATAAGCGGTTTTCACGTCGACTTCGCCGGCGTGCTCGGGAATGTCGAGACGCAGGATCGGCGGCATTGCGACGGCTTCGGTCGCGAGCGACTTGAACGCGGCTTCGACTTGCTCGATCGCGTCGAGGTCAAGCGGCACGAGCTTGCGCAATTGCGCCTGCCCGAGCAGCACGGTGGAGGTATCGATGTTGGACATGGGTTCAGGCCGCTCCGATGAGTCGACGATGCGTTGCGATATCGATGTTGCTGCCGCTCACGACGATGACGATCGGTCCGTTCGCGGCTCCAATCGCGCCGTCGAGCAAAGCCGCGATGCCGACCGCCGCCGCGCCTTCTACAACGAGCCGCTCTTCGCGATACGCGTGCACGATGCCGCGCGCGATCGACACTTCATCGAGCAGCACGACATCGTCGATGAGATCGCGCGTCATCGCGAACGTATGTCTGTTATCGAGGCCGATGCCGCCGCCGAGCGAATCCGCGAGTGTTTCGAGTTCATCGACGAACACCGGCTTGCCTGCCGCGAGACTCGCATGCATCGCAGCGCCGCGTTCCATCGACACGCCGATCATCTTCACGTCGGCACGAATGCTTTTCGCCGCGAACGCGACGCCGCTGAATAAGCCGCCGCCCGACAAGGGCACGACGATGCTCGCCGCATCGGGCAGCGCTTCGAGAATTTCAAGGCCGATGGTGGCTTGCCCCGCGATCACGCGTTCGTCGTCGAAGGGCGGCACGAATGCATAGCCTTCTTGGCGCACGAGACGTTGCGCTTCGACCTGTGCATCGTCCTGACTCTTGCCGACGATGACGACACGCGCGCCGAGCGCGGCCACCGCATCGACCTTGTTCTTCGGCACGAGCGACGACATGCACACTGCTGCTTCGATGCCGAGCGCGCGTGCCGCGTGTGCAACCGCGCGGCCATGATTGCCCGTCGATGCGGTGACGACACGCTTGCAGCCTTGCTCCGCGATCTGTGCGAGCGCATTGGTCGCGCCGCGCAGTTTAAAGCTGCCCGTAGGTTGCAGCGTTTCGAGCTTCAGATGAACGGGCACGCCCGCGATGCGCGAGAGCGACAGCGAATGAACCAGCGGCGTGACGAGCGCGCGGCCTTCGATGCGCTGGCGGGCGCGGTAGACATCGGCGAGCGTGAGTGCGGACATGTGCGGCTGAATTGCGTTTGAGCTAACCATGCAACTCAGTCTAATGTCCTAAAAAATCGTTTTCGATTGTCCTAGTTCATTTAGTTGAAGTCATGCACATGCGGGTACTGACCGAAGACTTCGCGCATCGTTTCGACCGCGCTGCGAAACGTGCTTTCGCCGACTTCCGCGCCCACGCATAGCCGCACCGCATTGGGCCGGTCCGCGCCGCGCACGAGAAACGGATCCGGCGACGTCACGGCGATATTGCGATTGCGCAATTCACGCGTGATGCGCTCCGCTTCCCATTCGTCGGGCACACGCAGCCATACCGAAAGCGCGTTCGGATGACTGCCGAGCACGTATTCGCCGAGCACTTCGCGCACGACGCCCTGGCGTGCCGCGAGCCGCTCGCGCTGAATCTCCACGAGACGTTGCGCGGTGCCATCCGTGATCCAGCGCGCGGTGACCTCCGCGATGGGCGACGTCGCCATCCAGCAACTGACGCGCAGCACGCTTTCCGCACGCAACGCAAGACGCCGCGGCACCGTCATGAAGCCCGTGCGCAAGCCGCTCAATACGGACTTGGTCATGCTCGTGCAGTAGAAAGCGAGTTCCGGAATGAGGCTCGCGATAGGCGTCTGCGTTTTCGCGGGCAACGCGCCATAGACATCGTCCTCGATCACATAGACGCCATAGCGTTCCGCGATGCGCGCAATCGCGCGGCGGCGCGAGTCGGGCATCATCGCGACCGTGGGATTGTTCAGCGTCGGCGTGCAGACGAGCGCGCTCACGCGTTCGCTGTCGCAGACTTCCTCGAAGTGCTCGGGGCGAATGCCGTGCTCGTCGATCTCAAGACCTTTGAGCGTAAACCCCAACACGTTCGCCGATCCGATTACGCCGTGATCGGTGAGGCTTTCGCACAGCACCGTATCGCCCGGCCCGACGATGCTCGCCAGCGCAAGGAAGATGCTATGCGCGACGCCGTTGGTGACGAGCAGCGTCTCGACCTTCGCGGGCATGTTGAGCGAAGCGAGCCATTCGACGCCCGCCTGTCGATGACTGTCGAAGCCCGCAATCGGCCGGAACGCGCGTATCCACGGCTGATCGTCGATGGTCGAAAGCGTCGCGCAGACCTTGCGCCACATCGCGTCATGCTCGGGCGTATGCACGATGCGCGCGATCGAGAAATCGACGACCGAGCGCTCGGCGGTGTCGAGCATGTAATTGGACATCGTTTCGGTCACGCGCGCGCTGACGAAGCTCCCGCGTCCGACCTCGCATCGAATCAGCCCTTGCCGTTCGAGTTCCTTGTAGGCATTGGTGACGGTCTGCACGCTGATCGCGAGATCGGCGGCGACTTCGCGTTGCGGCGGCAACCGTTCGCCCGATGCGAGCGCGCCGCTTTCTATATCGGCGGCCATCGCCTTGACGAGCCGCTTGTACTTCGACTGCACGCCCTGCACGGTACGCACGGCGTCGCGCCATCTTTCATTCACTTGCTGTTCCTCGCATGCCTGGTTCCATGCGCAATAGTGGCCCAAAAGCGCGCGCGAAAATAATTGTCCTAGAGCAATCGGAACAAATATATGGCTTTGTATTCTGCGTCGGTGGCTATGCGGCGAGTGACTCCAAAGCCCCTTGGAGTAAGGGTTTTCCTCGGTCTCTCACATGCAGCGCCGCCCCACTCGACCACGCTTGAAGAACCATTACTACGGGAACGATATGAACACGAAGCGACTGTCTGGAATGCTGGCGGCGTGCGTCGCGGCAGCGAGTCTTGCCGCCTATGCCACGAGCGCGAACGCGGAAACCACGTTGCAGCGCATCCAGCGCACCGGCGAGGTGCGTATCGGCTATGCGAACGAAACGCCCTTCGCCTACACGACGCCCGATGGCACCGTAACCGGCGAATCGCCCGAGATCGCGAAGAAGGTGTTCGCCAAGCTCGGCGTGAAGAAGGTCGATGCGGTGCTGACCGAATGGGGCGCATTGATTCCGGGCCTCAAAGCCGGCCGCTTCGACGTGATTGCAGCGGGCATGTACATCACGCCCGAGCGTTGCAAGCAAGTGGCGTTCGCCGATCCGCAATATCAGATTCCCGACACGCTGCTGACGATGAAGGGCAACCCGAAGAACCTGCACAGCTATGCCGATGTCGCGAAGCAGCCGGACACGAAGCTTGCTGTAATGGCAGGTACGGCGGAACTCGGTTATGCGCGCGCGGCGGGCATCAAGGACGACCAGATTCTTCAGGTTCCGGACACGACCGCGCAATTGCAGGCCGTGCGCGCGCGTCGCGCCGACGCGGCTGTCGGCACCGCATTGACGATGAAGGGCCTCGCCGAAAAAGGCGGCTCGGCGGTCGAGGCGATCAAGCAGTTCAACGACGATCCGAAGCACACAGGCTATGGCGCGCTCGCGTTCCGACCCGAAGACACCGATCTGCGCGACGCCGTCAACAAGGAGCTGCATCAGTGGCTCGGCACCGACGATCATTTGAAGACCGTCGCGCCCTTCGGCTTCGACAAGTCCAACGTGACAGCGAAGAAAGCGCCGGAACTGTGCGCCGGTTGAGCATCGATGCATCGCGACGCGCAGCTTCATCTACTAGCGAGGAACCGTCATGAGTGACCTCCGTGAGCTTCTGCCCTTGATGATGAAGGGCACGCTCGTCACGATCCAGATCGCCTTCATCAGCATCCTGCTTGCGATCGTCATGGCGGGCGTCGCGACGGCGTTGCGCGCCGCGCCATACCGTGTCGTGCGATGGATCGGCAACGTGTATGTCGAAGTGTTTCGCGGCACTTCGCTGCTCGTGCAGTTGTTCTGGCTCTTCTTCGTGCTGCCGCTGCCGCCGTTCAACGTGCAACTGACGCCCTTCACGGTCGCCATCGTCGGGCTCGGGTTGCACTACGGCGCGTATGGCTCCGAGATTCTGCGCGGCGCGCTGCGTTCGGTGCCGGGCGGACAGTACGAAGCGGCGCTCGCGCTGAACATGCCGGCCACGGCGCGGCTGCGTCGCATCGTGCTTCCGCAGGCGATGATCAACGCGCTGCCGCCCGCGACGAATCTGATGATCGAACTGTTGAAGGGCACATCGCTCGTCTCGCTGATCACGCTGTCGGATCTCACGTTCCGCGCGCGCCAGCTCGACGAAGCGACCTTCAAGACAGCGGAAATCTTCGGGCTCACGCTGCTCATCTACTTCGTGCTCGCGCAGGTGATCGTCGCCGTGATGCGGGTGTTCGAGCGGCGCGTGAGCAGTCATGTCGCGATCCGTCGCGCGAGCCGCACCTTACCGGGGGCCGCATCATGACGTCGCTGGGTCAACTCTTCGATGTGAAATACGCGCTGCAGATCCTGCCGGAACTCGCGCGCGCGGCGACTTATACGATCGGCATCACGCTCGTCGGGTTCGCCATCGCGCTCGTGCTCGGCCTCGTTCTCGCCATCATGCGGCGCAGCGATTTCGCGCCGCTCGCGAAGACGACTGCGTTCTTCATCGAGTTCATACGCAGCACGCCGCTGTTGATTCAGGTGTACGTGCTCTTCTATGTCGCGCCGCTTTACGGCTTTACGATGTCGGCGTTGACGGCGGGCACGCTCGGCATCGCGGTCCATTACGCATGCTACGTGTCCGAGGTGTATCGCGCGGGACTCAACGGCGTTGCTCGCGGACAATGGGAAGCATCGTGCGCGCTGTCGCTCAGGCCGTGGCGCACCTATACCGGCGTGATTCTGCCGCAAGCGATCCGCCCGGTGATTCCCGCGCTCGGCAACTACCTTGTTGCGATGTTCAAGGACACGCCGGTGCTCTCCGCGATCACCGTCGTCGAACTGATGCAGCAGGCGAAGAACATCGGCTCCGAGACCTTTCGCTATCTCGAACCCATCACGATGACCGGAATCTTCTTTCTCATCATCAGCGTGACGTTCGCTTCGGGCGTGCGTCATATCGAACGGCGCGTGAGGCTGCCATGACCGCGACTCAATACCAGGAGCAGCAGATGAAACGGGATTTCGACCCCGCGCTCGGCCGCGCAGCCGACGCCAGCGCGAACACGCCGATGGTGCGCTTTCGCAACGTCACCAAACGCTACGGCCCGCTGACCGTGCTCGACGGCCTCGATCTCGATGTCGCGCCGAACGAGAAGGTGGCGATCATCGGCCCGAGCGGCTCGGGCAAGTCCACGCTATTGCGCGTACTGATGACGCTCGATCCGCTGACCGATGGCGTCATCGAAGTGGACGGGCAGCCGCTCACGCACGAAATGCGCGGCGGCAAGCTCGTGCCCGCATCGCCGCGGCATGTTCGTCAGGTTCGCAGCAAGATCGGCATGGTGTTTCAGAGCTTCAATCTCTTTCCACACATGACCGCGCTCGCGAATACGATCGAAGCGCCAATGAGCGTGCTCGGATTGTCGAAGAAGGAAGCGACCGAGCGCGCGCGCGAACTGCTGTCGCTCGTCGGCCTCGCGGAGAAGTGCGAGCATTACCCGTCGCAATTGTCGGGGGGACAGCAGCAGCGCGTCGCGATTGCGCGAGCGCTCGCCATGCGGCCGAAGATCATGCTGTTCGACGAAGTGACATCCGCGCTCGATCCCGAACTATGCGGCGAAGTGCTCAACGTGATTCGCCGTCTCGGCGAAGAACACAACCTGACGATGCTGATGGTCACGCACCAGATGGGCTTCGCGAAAGAGTTCGCCGATCGCGTGTGTTTCTTCTCGCAAGGCAAGATCATCGAACAGGCGCCGCCGCAGCAGTTCTTCAGCGCACCGCAGCATGAGCGCACGCGGCAGTTCCTGCGTGCGGTGACCGAGGCGCTTTGATTCGTTGCTGCGCGCGGCGCGGGTGCGGCTTACTGCGTGCTCGCCGCCAGCGGCGTATAGGTTCCCGTGAGTGCCTTGAGGAACGCGACGATCGACTCGACATCCGCTTCCGATAGCTTCGTTCCCACTTCGTACTTCGCCATGTCGCGAACGGCCTGATGCAGGTCGTTCACGTTGCCGTCGTGGAAATACGGCGCGGTCAGCGCGACGTTGCGCAGTCCCGGCACCTTGAAGCGATGCAGATCGCCCGGATCGCGTGTCACGTTCGCTCGGCCTTTGTCCGCATCCGTCAATGCAACGCCGCGCGCCGCGAAGTAATCGCCGGCGAGTCCCATCCGTTCATACGACTGGCCGCCGAGATTCGCGCCGACGTGACAGTTCGCGCAACGGTTCGCCTTGAATAGCTGATAGCCGCGCAATTCCTGCTCGTTGAGTGCGGTCTTGTCGCCGCGAAGATAAGCGTCGAAACGGCTCGGCGTCAGCAAGGTCTTTTCGAATTCGGCGATGGCGTCCGTGATGTCGTCGCCCGACCAGCCGCGTTCATACACACTCGTGAAGGCGCGCGTGAACTCCGCATCCTTGTTCAGCTTCCCGATGATCTGATCCCACGAAACCGAAGCCATCTCGACCGGATTCAGCGGCGGCCCGCCCGCCTGATCCTGCAGCGTCGCGGCACGTCCGTCCCAGAACTGCGCGTGATTCAGCGCCGCGTTAAATACGGTCGGCGCGTTCACGCCGCCGAGTTGACCGCCCACGCCGAGCGATAGCTTGCGGTTGTCGACGCCACCGGTTCCGAGGCCATGACAGCTCGCACACGAGATCGAATTGTCAGACGACAGGCGCGGATCGTGGAACAGGCGCATGCCGAGCGCGACCTTGCGCGCATCGACGGGCAGCGATGCCGGCAAGGGCTGCACCGGCTCGTTCGCGAATTCGTCGCTTACGCCGTGCGTCGCATAGTTCGCTTTGCGGACATCGGCGATCCATTCGAGCAGCATGTCGCGATCATCCTGCGTCAGGCCCGTGCTCCAGTGCACGGCGCGGAACGCAGCGGGCGGCATCGTGCCGTCTTTCACGACTGTTTCGAGCTTGGCGATATCGGCTTCAGGCGCGGGCGTGCCGTCTTCGAGAGCGTTGTACAGCGCGTCGATACGGAAATGACGCAGCCCTTTCTCGACGTCATGCTTCGATAACTGCGCGATGCCAGGCCATGTCGAATACGACGGCAATTCGGCCTTCGTCGAATGGCAGTAATAGCATGCGTTGCGGTTCAGCACGTTGCGAATGGAACCCGCTTGCGCCGACGACACCGGCCCTTCTGCGGCCTTGCTCGCATACGCCGTGTCGTGCAGATACGCATAACCCGACATGCCCAGATATCCTGCAATGACGACCCCCGCGACCGCTAACAACGACTTCTTCAACATGTTTGACATCGACTGGCTCTAGCTTTCGAATTAGTTGGCTAGCGATGCTAACGAACGCGGCCGGAATCGTGGTTGAGAGCCGTCAACGTTCTTTCCCGGACAACTTGTCGCGCTTGATGCGTGGCGTCGAATGCCGTGCGCCATGGCGTCGCATGAGCGTCGAGGACCGTTTATTGCTTCCCGCTCATTCGATGACCACCGGAGAGTGCGATGCCCCCCACCCTGCATAAAGTCGCGCGTTTCGCGGATCTGTCCGCCGGGCGCGGCACGCGCGTGTGCGTCAAGAGCGAAGACAAGGACGCGAAGGACATTCCGATCCTCCTCGTGCGCGACGGAGAGAATGTGCGCGCGTACACCGCCAAATGCCCGCATGCGGGCGGGCCGCTCGACGAAGGCGCGATTTGCAACGGACGCATCGTGTGTCCGTGGCACAAAGGCACGTTCGATGTCGGCGACGGCAGTCTCGTCGAGCCGCCGCCTTTGAAGGCGTTGACGCGCTATGAAGCGATGCTCAAGGACGGCGATGTGTATGTGTCCGCGCAACCCATCGAGAGCGGCGACGTATCGCAGAAGCAGACCAACGATAGCCGGACCATGCTCATCGTGGGCGCGGGCGCGTCGGGCGCGGCCGCTTGTTCGGCGTTGCGCGAAGCCGGTTTCGGCGGACGCATCGTGTTGGTCGGCGGCGACGCGCGCGAGCCGTACGATCGCACCTCGCTCAGCAAGTTCACGCTCGCGGGCGACATGCCACCCGACGACGTTCCGCCCCTGCTCGACGACGATTTCTTCGCGAAGCACGACATCGAACGCAACGAATCGCCTGCCGTTCATCTCGACGCGAAGAACCGGCGCGTCGAACTCGCAAACGGGCACAAGATCGATTACGACGCCGCGCTCGTCTGCACCGGCGGCGTGCCGAAGCCGCTTACGACGCCCGGCGCAAACCTCGCGCATGTACATCTGCTGCGCACTCGCGAAGATGCGCGTGCGATCCTCGCATCGCTCGAACAGCACAAGCGCGCGGTGATCGTCGGGGCGAGTTTCATCGGGCTCGAGGCGGCTTCATGTCTGAGGAAGCGAAACGTCGACGTGACCATCGTCGCGCCGGGCAAGGTGCCGTTCGCGAAGCAGTTCGGCGAGCGCATCGGCGAGATGTTCAGAAAGCTGCACGAGAAGAACGGCGTGACGTTTCATATGAATGCACGCGTAAGCACATTGAGGGGCGGCAACGCGGTGAGCGAAGTGATCCTCGATTCCGGCGAGAAGATCGCAGCCGATGTCGTGCTCGCGGGCACGGGCGTCGATCCCGCCACGTCGTTTCTTGCGGACGTCGAACTCGCGGACGATGGCGGCATCGATGTGGACACGTCCATGCTCGCCGCGCCCGCGCTCTATGCCGCCGGCGATATCGCGCGCTTTCCGTTGCCGCGCTCGGACCAGCGCGTGCGCATCGAGCATTGGCGTGTCGCGCAGCAACATGCGCGCGTCGCCGCGTACAACATGGCGGGCAGCGCACGCACGTATGTCGGCGTTCCTTACTTCTGGACCTATCACTACGAGAAGACCTTCGACTATCTTGGACATGTCAGCGAGCCCGACAGCATCGAAATAGACGGCGATCTCGAAGCGCAGCATTTCATCGCGTATCTGATGAAGGATGGACGCGTGGGCGCGGTGGTCGCGTGCGAACACGACGCCGCCGTGTGCCGTCTCGCCGAAGCGATGCGCGAGCCGCTCACGCTCGAAGACGCACGTCGCATCGCCAACGCCTGAGCGCGCGAACATGGCCACGAAACGCGCCGATATCGACCCGCAACAGACGCCCGCATCGCTCGACGAATGCCGGCGTTGCGCGCTCTGGGAACACGCGACGCAAGCGGTGCCGGGCAACGGTCCGCGTCATGCGCCGATCATGATCGTTGGCGAGCAGCCGGGCGATCAGGAAGACTTGCAGGGCAAGCCGTTCGTCGGGCCTGCCGGCGCGATGCTCGATCGCGCGCTCGAAGAAGCGGGCGTCGCGCGCAAGGAGGTGTATGTAACGAACGCGGTCAAGCACTTCAAGTGGGAACCGCGCGGCAAGCGGCGTCTGCACAAGACGCCTGCGCAGCGCGAGATCGATGCCTGCCATTACTGGCTCGATCGCGAGACAGGCGATGTTGCGCCGAAAGTGATCGTCGCGCTCGGCTCGACTGCGCTCAAGTCCGTGTTGCGCGATTCGAAGGCGACCCTGCAGGCCTCGATGGGGCACGCGCTCGAACACGAGGGACATGCGATCGTCGCGACCTATCATCCTTCGTTCGCGTTGCGCGCGCCCGATCCGGAAACACGCGAGCGTGCATACAAGGCAATCGTCGAAGCGTTGCGCGATGCACATCGGCTCGTCGCGCGTCATCGGAAATAGCGTTGAGGGAATGACTATGACAACGAGCGCAAAGACAGCAGCGAAAAAGAAGAATAGCGGCAAGCGGCCCAGCACGCGCCAGCGGCATTCGCTTGCGAGCGTCCGCAAGAAGCCGGAGCGCACGACGCATCGCTGGTCGCATCATGTGATGGAAACGAGCGATGCAATGGATATTCAGCGCGACATCTTCAAGACCGGCAACGCGCAGGAAATCGCCGATTCGCTCAAGCGCTCGTCGACGCGCAGCACCCGCCGCAAGGGCTCGCCGTTTCAATCGGCAATGTCGATGCTGAACTTCTACATCAATCGCGCGGGGCGCAATCTGCCGAAGTCGCGCAAGAGCACGCTGGAACGCGCGAAAAAACGCTTGCGCGAAGCGTTCGGACGCAAGCCCTGAAACGTCCGCGCGGCCTCGTCGGAACGAGGCCGCGCGCGTTGCGTGGCTACCGCTTCTCCATGAAGATCAGGGTTGCCGCTGACCGCCCTGATGCTGTGGCAACGGCTGATTCTGCTGCTGCTGACCGCTCTGCTGATCCTGTTGCGGTTGCCCCGGCGACCGGTCTTGCTGGCCGTGCTGCTTGGGCGTCGATGGCTGATTGCCCGTTTGCTTTTGATTTCCGCTCATGAAGCCCTCCTGGCTAAGTCATCGCATAGGTTAAAAGCCGCGGCTTGCGCCGCACGATAGTGCGAGCATCGCGCGTACCAGAACGGACGTCCACATTATGCGGGCGCTTCGCAACGTCACGAGGAACGTCTCTTGCTCCCGCTAAAAGACGATGCGACCCGCTCAAAGGAGACAGCAATGGCGCAAGAACCTCCTCTCAATCCCGGCGATGAAGCCGAGCCCGGCGTGCCCGGTACCGGCGAAGACATCTGTCCGGACTGCAACGGCTCGGGCAAGCTCGAAGGCGCCGACTGCAAGACGTGCGGCGGAACGGGCAAGGTGACGCAAGGCATCGGCGGCGGTTGAATCGACGTTTCAGGAGTCACGTTTGAAAACGCATCCGAGCCATCTGGCAGGCACGGTCGCGCTCGCGTTGTTGCTCGCGAGCGGCGCGGCCATCGCCGACGATTACGCGAACGACTTTGGCCCGAACCCGACGCTGCCCGCACCGCGCAGAGCGATGATGCCGACGGTGAACATCGCGCCTGCCAAACCTTGGGCGCAGGGACAAAAACCCATCGCGCCCGAGGGTTTCGATGTGACCGCGTTCGGCACGGGGCTCGAACATCCGCGCTGGCTTGCGACGCTGCCCAATGGCGACGTGCTCGTCGCCGAAAGCAATGCGCCCGCGAAGCACGACGAAAACGCCGGCATCAAAGGCTTCGTCATGAAGAAGGTGATGAAGCGCGCGGGCGCGGCCGTTCCAAGCCCGGACCGCATCATGCTGCTGCGCGATGCCGATGGCGACGGAATCGCTGAAACGCGCAGCGTGTTCATCGACAAGCTGCATTCGCCGTTCGGCATGGCGCTCGTCGGCGACGATCTCTACGTCGCGGATACCGACGCGATCCTGCGCTTCAAGTACGAAAACGGCACGACGCAAATCACGACGCCGGGCGAGAAGTTCATCGACTTGCCTGCCGGCGATATCAACCATCACTGGACGAAGAACATCATCGCGAGCCGCGACGGAAGGAAGCTCTACGTGACGGTCGGCTCGAACAGCAATGTGGCGGAGAACGGCATCGACGCGGAGAACGGCCGCGCGGCGATCATGGAAGTCGATATCGAATCGAAGCAGTCGCGCCTCTTCGCGACGGGCTTGCGCAATCCGAACGGCATGGCGTGGCAGCCGCAGAGCGGCGCGCTCTGGACCGTGGTCAACGAGCGCGACGAACTCGGCAACGACCTCGTGCCGGACTATCTGACCTCCGTGAAAGACGGCGCTTTCTATGGCTGGCCATACAGCTATTACGGTCAGCATGTCGATGATCGCGTGAAGCCGCAACGCGCGGATCTCGTGCAATCGGCGATCGCGCCGGACTATGCGATCGGCGCGCACACCGCTTCGCTCGGTCTCGCGTTTTATGACGGCACCGCATTTGCGCAACGCTATCGAAATGGCGCGTTCATCGGTCAACATGGTTCGTGGAATCGCAAGCCGAGAAGTGGCTACAAGGTGATCTTCGTGCCCTTCGACAATGGCAAGCCTTCAGGACCGCCCGAAGATATTCTGACGGGCTTTCTGTCGTCGGATGGTCATGCGCTCGGCCGTCCTGTCGGCGTGGCGATCGATGGCAAAGGCGCATTGCTCGTCGCCGACGATATCGGCAATACGGTGTGGCGGGTCGCGCCCGCCGCGAAATAAATGGCCGCGCGAAAGTCGGCACGCGGCGCGCCAGGTCTCTTCGCGCTCGCGGAAAAGCAGATCGTCGGGCTTTACGATGCGGGCGTGATGTCGCCTGCGGTGCTGCATCACGTCGTCGCGGCTTACGCGAATAGCAGCATCGACTGGAACGAAGATGGCACGCTGCAAACCGTCGATGGCCATACGGTGCACGAAGCCGTCGTGCTCGTGATGATGCCGGGACGTGCGTTGAAGAACGCACGCAAGGACTTCATCTCCGTGGTCGAGCATCTCGCGGGCGGCGCGCGCGAGATGCAAGAGGACGAAGCGCAAGCCGAGGACGACGAAGATCTCCTGACTCAACTGGGCGGCGACCCATCGCCGCCGCGCGCGAAGGCGCGCGCCGCGAAGAAGAGCACGGAAGAAGAAGCCGAGCCGAAGCGCGCGGCGTTCAATCCGCTCGTCGGCGCGCGTGCCGTGCGCAAGTAGCGGCATCACGGCACGCGCCTGTCGCGATCAATGCGGCACGCCCGGCGCGATGAGATCGAGCAGATCGTCCATGTCGAATGGCTTCGCGAGAATGGGCACGCCGAGATGCTTCGCGCGTTCGAGTTCATCGGCATAACCCGTCATCAGCACGAGCTTCTGCGATGGCAAACGCGACATGATCTGCTCGGCCAGATCGATGCCGTTCATGCGGCCCGGCATCTGCACATCCGACAACACGAGATCGAATCCATAACCTTCGCCCAATAGCGCGAACGCGGCATCGGCGCTTTCTTCGTGATGCACCGCGCAGCCGAGCACTTCGAGCACCGCCGTCACGCCCGCCGCGACATCCGCGTTGTCTTCCACGAGCAGCACCGACGTGCCGCGCAACGGCTCGTCTTCTTCATCGGATACGGGCACGATCGGCGGCGTCTCGACATCGGGCGGCACATAGGCCTTCGATTCCTTCGGTGCCGGACCATGATGGCGCGGCAAATAGAGGCGCACGGTCGTGCCCGATCCCGCCACGCTCGTGATGCGCGCCGTGCCGCCCGCCTGCTCGCACGCGGCGAGCACCTGCGTGAGGCCGAGGCCCGTGCCCGCGCCGCGCTGCTTCGTCGTGAAGAGCGGCTCGAACGCGCGGCGCTGCACTTGCTCGGTCATGCCTTCGCCGTTGTCGGTGATCGAGACGAGCACGTATTCGCCATCGGGAATATCCGTTTCCGCGCCGCGCACGCGCGCGTTCTGGCAACGGATCAGCACGCGCCCGCCGTGCGGCATCGCATCGCTCGCATTCACCGCGACGTTCACGAGCGCGATCTCCAGTTCGACCCGATCGGCCATGACGCGCCACAGATCGGGCGATAACTCCAGCGTCACCGCGACGGACGGATGCACCGATTTCTTCACGAGATCGAGCACGCTTCGCAGCCAGTCGGCGGGATCGACGAGCTCGCGTTTCAGCGGCTGCTTGCGCGCGACGCTCATCAGCCGCCGCGCGAGCGATTCGGCCCCGGCCGTGGCACGTTCCACCGCGAGCACTTCGCTTTCGACGTCGTTGAAGCGCTTGTGTCGGGCAAGCTCCATGTTCGAGCCGACGACCATCAGCAGATTGTTGAAGTCGTGCGCGACGTTCGCGACGAGATTGCCGAGCGCGCCCATGCGCCGCAATTGCCGGCTCGACGCCTCGACGGAAAGGCGCGTCGCGACTTCGGCCTGCCAGCGTTCCCATGCGGCCTGCTCGGCATTGAGCCGGCGGATCGAGAACAGGATCAGCAGCCACACCGCGATGCACGGCACGAGCGCGATCGTCGCGACGAGCGCAAGGTGATTGCGCCAGCGAGCGAGAACAGCGGAGGCCGCATAGCCCGTCGACACATAGAGCGGATAGTCGCCCACGCGTCTGAACGCGAGCAAGCGATCGACGTGATCGACGGTCGAACGAAGACGCATGCTGCCGTAAAGTTCGTTGTTGCGAAACGCGGCGGTAAAGGGTGTATTGGTCGCGGGTTGCCTGCTCTCCATGGCGGCCGGAAAGCGCGCGAGGATATTGCCGTCGCGCCGATAAAGCCCGATGACGACCGCCTTGTCGCCCGCCGCGAGTTCGCGATAAAAATCGGTGAGGTAGTCGCGCTTCAACGCAATCGACACGACGCCCAGAAACTTCCCGTTTCGGCCGATGCGTCCCATCGTCGTCGTGAAGACATCCGAGCGCGCCACCTTGCCGCGCAAGGGCAACGAAAAGTACGTGACGGGCGCCACCGCACGCGCGGACTGAAAATCGTCGCGATCCTCGATCGATATCGCGGGCGCGGGATACCACCGGCTATTGGCGAGCAGCGCGCCTTTCTCGCCGAACACGGAGATCGCCGCGATCTGCGCGAGCGTGCCGCTCATGTCGTCGAGCGTGCGATGCAGCTCCGCTTCGCGGCTCTTGATGAGCGCGTCGTCGCTATCGCCGAGCAGATCGACGATGCGCGTCTCCAGTTGCTGATTGAGGTCGATCACTTTCAGCGCGTGCTCGTCGGCGACGCGCGTGAGGCGTTCCGTGAGTTCCCGCGCATCGGCGAAGCGGCGCTGATGATCGTAGTAGCCGTAGATGCAAAGGCACGCGACCGGAATGACGATGGATGCGCCCAATACGAGCAGCAGCACCTTGCGCATCGATGCGAAATTGCGGGCAGGCAGCGGCAGATCGAATGTCGCGGTCTCTGTGGAGTCCAAGCGTTGCGTCTCCGAGGAAGTCGACCGGCATATCGTAACCGGCGAGGAGTCGGAGCGGTATGAAGAATGAAGAAAACGCCGGCATTCTCTTTAAACGCGGCGAGTGCATCGGTCGCCGGCGGCCTTTCTTCTCATTTAGCCAGGCGCATGCCTGGCCACTCGTCGCAGGGCTTGTGGACCCGGCGCGAGCGTCGGCTTCAGCCGGCCATTTCGCGATCGGGCGTCGCGGATATGCGATGAATCGCGAGATCGGCGCCATTGAACTCTTCTTCGCGATCGAGCCGCAGGCCCACTGTCATCTTGATGGCGCCATACACGAGCGCACCGCCCGCGAGCGCGAGCACGACGGCGCCCGCCGTGCCGATGAGCTGGGACCCGATCGATACACCGCCGATGCCGCCGAACGCCTTCTGCCCGAACACGCCCGCCGCGATGCCACCCCACGCGCCGCACATGCCGTGCAGCGGCCACACGCCGAGCACGTCGTCGATGCGCCAGCGGTTCTGCACGCAGGTGAACATCTGTACGAAAAGCACGCCCGCGACCGCGCCGACGATCAGCGCGCCGAGCGGATGCATGAGGTCCGAGCCCGCGCATACCGCGACGAGACCCGCGAGCGGCCCGTTATACGTGAAGCCCGGATCGTTGCGGCCCGCGAACCACGCGGCGAGCGTGCCGCCGACCATCGCCATCAGCGAGTTGACGGCGACGAGGCCGCTGATCTTGTCGACCGTCTGCGCGCTCATCACATTGAAGCCGAACCAGCCGACCGCAAGCACCCACGCGCCGAGCGCGAGAAACGGAATGCTCGACGGCGGATGCGCGGCGATGCGCCCGTCCTTGTGATAACGCCCGTGACGCGGCCCGAGCAGCAGCACGGCGGGCAACGCGACCCAGCCGCCGAACGCATGCACGACGACCGAGCCGGCGAAATCATGAAACGGCGCGCCGAACGCGTGCGTGAGCCACGCCTGAATGCCGAAACGCTCGTTCCACGCGACGCCTTCCAGTAAGGGATAAATGAAGCCGACGATCACGCAGGTCGCGAACAGTTGCGGATTGAACTTGGAGCGCTCCGCAATGCCGCCCGACACGATCGCCGGAATCGCCGCGGCGAAGGTCAGCAGAAAGAAGAAGCGCACGAGCGCATAGCCGTTGTGCTGCGCGAGGATATCGGCGCTGTGCATGAACTGCACGCCGTACGCGATGTTGTAGCCGATGAAGAAGTACGCAAGCGTCGACACGGCGAAGTCCACGAGGATCTTCACGAGCGCATTCACTTGATTCTCGCGGCGCACGGTGCCGAGTTCGAGAAAGGCGAAACCTGCGTGCATCGCAAGCACCATCGCGGCGCCTAACAGCAGAAAAAGAGTGTCGGTTCCGGATTGGAGTGCCTGCATGATTCGAGCGATTGGTCTGGAAGAGGCGCACGTTTTGCAAGTTCCGGGCCAACTTGGCGCAGACGGCATCCAAACGGTGCAGACGCTTTGCGCAGCGCGGATTGGCATGGTGCAACGGGCCGCGACGCTAACTTTTTCGGTGCGCCCGATCTTGGTGCAGTGCCCCGTTGCATGGCATTGAATGCACCGCGCAAGAGCCAAATATTTCGATGCGAAGGGACGTCGTAGGCTTATCGCAAGCATGCGATGCGATGCACGTTCGCGTTGCGTGGCGAGTATTCTGAAGACTGGTCGCGTGCAAAACGGAGTGGCCATGACCTCACGCATCGAACGATTTGGCGAGCACGTACGCATGGAATCGCATGAGCGCGATCCGCGTGTCGTCACGGTCGTGCTCGATCGGCCCGCGCGTCGCAATGCCGTCGATCGTTCCATGGCCGACGCATTGCGAGAGGCGTTCGAGCGCTTCGATGCCGACGATGCGTTATCCGTCGCCGTGCTATGGGGCGCGGGCGGCACGTTCTGCGCGGGCGCTGATCTGTCCGCACTCAACGATGACTCGCGCCGCAACGAGATCCATGCCGACGGCAGCGGCCCCGGCCCGATGGGACCGACGCGGCTCACGCTGCACAAACCCGTGATCGCCGCCATCGCCGGTCATGCGG
>Ga0182736_1000423_pt1 | contig 67057 bp, 61 predicted proteins | sample eDN5th30CKraftBY_FD_128882 | JGI IMG/M metagenome (GOLD analysis project Ga0182736, IMG submission 128882) | Enriched backyard soil microbial communities from Emeryville, California, USA - eDNA 5th pass 30_C Kraft BY (version 2) (version 2) | ecosystem: Environmental > Terrestrial > Soil >... | reverse complement strand
CGCCTCGGCGTCGGCGTAGGCCTTGGCGTGCACCACGAAGTCGTGCTCGATCGCCGACACGTCGGCCGACGCCGCCCGCTCCCGAGCTGCCGCGGCGTGGAGCTTGGCGATGGGATCGGTCGCCGCCGCGAACGCCGCATCGGCGGCATCGACCGCGTCCTGGTCGACGGCGGAGTCGGGGTCCGCGACCCAGGCGAGGTAGCGGCGGACGGCTTGCTCGGGGGAGGTGGTCACCGGCGCATGCTACCGAGAGGCCCCGAGGCCGGCCCCGATCGCGGCCTCAGGTGTCGAACCGCTCCAGCCGGCGGTAGCCGATCAGCCGACCGGCCGACACCGCCGCGGTCTCCTTCAGGAGCGACCGGAACGAGGGCGTGCCCTCCGACGGTGAGATCGCCGCGTCGAGGCCGACGTCGCTCGAGATCCCGGCCAGGCGCTTGGCCGTGGCCGGGCCGGACACGAGGATGACGTCGTCGATGTCCTCGGTGCGCAGGAAGCGGGCCGTGGCCGCCACCGACTCGTAGGTGGTGTGGCCCTGGACCTCCTTGCGGATCGCCTCGTCGGGGACGCCGTGGTCGCGCAGGTAGTTGTACCCGACCGTCGCCTCCGTGTAGCGGTCCCCGTACTGCTTGCCGCCCGTCACCACGATCAGCGGCGCGAGCCCCTGCTCGTACAGGGCGAGGGCGTGGTCCAGCCGGTTCTGCAGGGCCGGCGACGCCGTGCCGTTGTACTGGGCCGCGCCCAGCACGACGATGGCGTCGGCCTTGCGGGCGCCGTCGCTGCGGCTGGCCTGCCACACCTGCACGAACGTGCCGCCGATGTACAGGACGATCAGCCCGACGAGGGCGATCGCGGTCCAGAGGATGCGCCGGCCCCAGCGAGCCTTCGGCACCGCCGGCTCGTCCTGGTCGGTGGCAGCCACGGTCAGGGCAGCTTGGCCTGCATGGTCCGGAGCCGGTCGATGGTGCGCTCCCGGCCGAGCACCGCGAGCGACTCCCACAGCGGCGGGCCCACGGTCCGACCGCTGATGGCGACCCGTACCGGCCCCTGGGCCTTCGACAGCTGCGGCTCGCCCTCGGCGTTCACGATGCCCGCGTCGACCGCGGCCTGGCGCACGGCGGCCTCGATCTGGTCGGGCACCCACCCGTCGGCCGGCAGCGCCTCGAGCTGGGCCAGGGTCGCCCCGACCATCTCCGGGACCGACTTGCCCTTCACGATGGCCTTCGTCCACGACGCCTCGTCGACCGTGGGCTCGTCGACCACGAGGAACTCGATCATCGGCTCGACCTCGACCAGGGTGCGGACCCGCTCCTGGACCTCGACCGCCAGCGAGCGCAGCGCCTCGACCGCCGGCTCGCCGAGCGTGAGGAAGGGCGTCGCCCGCTCGATGAACTCGTCGGTGCTGAGCGCCCGGATCTTCTCGGCGTTCACGAACGAGAGCTTCTTCTGGTCGAAGAAGGCCGGCGCGGCGTTGACGTCCTCGAGCCGGTACTGCTCGACGATCTCCTCGATGGGCCGCACCTCGACCCCGTCGGCCGGGCCCCAGCCGAGCAGCGCCAGGTAGTTGACCATGGCCTCGGGCAGGTAGCCGCGGTCGCGGTAGTCGGCCATCGACACGTCGTCTCGGCGCTTCGACAGCTTCTTGCGGCCCTCGTTGACGAGCAGCGGCATGTGGGCGAACGCCTCCGGCGCCGTGAGGCCGAGCGCGTCGACCAGCAGCAGGTACTTCGGCGTGCTGTTGACGTGGTCCTCGCCCCGGATCACGTGCGTGATCTCCATGTCGGCATCGTCGAAGCAGTTGGCGAGGAGGAACATCGGGGCGCCGTTGCCGCGCACGACCACGAAGTCCTCGATGTCGCTGTTCGCGAACGACACCTCACCTCGGACCAGGTCGGTCCAGCCGGTGCGGCCCTCGCGCGGCGTGCGGAAGCGGAGGGCCCGGCCCGGGCCGGGCTCCAGGCCGCGGTCGCGGCAGAAGCCGTCGTAGCCGGGCTTGCCCCCGGACTCCTTGTTGCGGGCCTGGACCTGCTCGCCGGTGCAGTCGCACGGGTAGACCGCGCCGTCGGCCAGCAGCTTGGCGGCAGCATCCTCGTACAGGGCCCGGCGCTCGCTCTGGCGCGGTGGCGTGTTGTCCCACTGGAGGCCCAGCCACTGGAGCATCTCCAGGACGTTCTCGATCAGCTCGGGCCGGTCGCGCTCGGCGTCGGTGTCCTCGATCCGCAGCAGGAACTCGCCCCCGCTGTGGCGGGCGAACAGCCAGTTGGCGAGGGCCGAGTGGCCCGATCCGACGTGGAGGAACCCGGTGGGAGACGGTGCGAAGCGGACGCGAACGGGGGAAGGCACGGCGTCCACGTTACCGGCGCCCCTCCACCCACCCCAGGCGACCACCCACCCCACAGCGAACTTCGTATGCCAGAGCGCCCCAACCGGCGTCCCCCCATACGAAGTCCGGTGAGAGCGGGCCGGCCCCCGGGCGAACTTCGTATGCCAGAGCGCCCCAACGGGCGTCCCCCCATACGAAGTTCGGTGAGGGGTGGGGGTCGCCCTCGGGCGAACTTCGTATGGCAGAGCGCCCCAACCGGCGTCCCCCCATACGAAGTCCGGTGAGAGCGGGCCGGCCCCCGGGCGAACTTCGTATGCCAGAGCGCCCGAACGGGCGGCGCCGCATACGAAGTTCGGTGAGGGGTGGGGTCAGCCGGCGCGGACGAGGCCGGCGTTGGCGACGAAGAGGACGACGCCGGCGGCGACGCCGAAGGCGTGCCAGACCTCGTGGTAGCTGAACCAGCGCTCCGAGAGGATCGGCCGGTGGAGGGCGAAGAGGATGGCGCCCAACGTGTAGAGCAGGCCGCCGACGGCCACGAGCGCCAGCGTGCCGGGCCGGTGCCACATCGCCGGGAGGATCACGATGCCGGCCCAGCCCAAGACGATGTACATGGCGCCGCCCAGCTTCGGGAAGCGGTCGAGCCAGAAGATCTTGAACGCCACGCCGCCCAGGGCACCCAGCCACACGGCCACGAGCGCCAGCCACTTCCACGCGCCGTGGACCCCGAGGACCGCCAGGGGCGTGAACGTCCCGGCGATGAGCACGAAGATCATCGAGTGGTCGGCCCGCTGCATGATGCGGCGGGCCCGGGGCGACTTGGCGAACACGTGGTAGCTCGAGCTGGTCAGGTAGAGCAGCACGCTGGCCAGGCCGTACACCCAGGCCACGGTGCGGGCGCGGGTGGTGGGCGCCGAGTCGACCAGCCAGATGAGGCCGAAGACCGACGCGACCAGCGCCACCTGGTGGAGCCGGCCGCGGAGCAGCGGACGGTGGAACGAAAGCGCGTCGGTGGTCATGGCACGCCCTCCCCAGGCTGCTCGGGCCTACTCCGATCGGATGGTCCGCGGCAGATTCAACCCTAGGTCCGGCCGATCACCGATCCGCGTCGTCGACCAGGAAGAACACCGAGGGCAGGTGGTCCCGGTGCGGGGCGACCGCGTCCGGCCCGAACCAGCGCACCCGCAGCGGACGGGTGATCCAGCCGAGCGGGCAGAGCGCCACGTAGCCGTACGCCACGACGAGCAGCGTGGTCTCGGGCATGGTCGCCAGGCCCACCGCGAGCAGGACGACCACGACCACGGTGACCCAGATCCGGTCCCGTCGAGGCGAGGCCAGCCAGCGGAACGACGTGAACCGGAACGACGACGCCATCAGCGCCGCGGGCACGAGTGCCAGGAGCACCGGCCCCCAGCGGTGCCAGCCCTCGAAGTCGCCGTCGAAGGCGTACACCGACGCCAGCACGACACCGGCCGCGCCCGGGCTGGGCAAGCCGATGAAGTACCGCTTGTCGCCCTGGGGGTCGATGGTGACGTTGAACCGGCCGAGCCGGTACGCCGCGCACGCCAGCCAGAAGCAGGCGAGCAGCCAGCCACCGAGGCCGAGGTCGTGCAGCGACCAGGTCCACAGCAGGATCGCTGGCGCCACGCCGAACGAGATGAGGTCGGCGAGCGAGTCGAACTGGAGCCCGAACGGCGTGATCGCACCGACGGCCCGGGCGACGGCGCCGTCGAAGATGTCGAACACGATCGCCACGCTGATGAACACCGCGGCCAGGTCGAAGTGCCCGGCCTCGGCGGCCCGGATCGACGTGAAGCCGCAGAGCATGTTCACGAGGGTGAACGCGCTGGGCGCCATGGCCCGCGCCCGGCTGCGGGCATCGAGGCGCTCGGGGTGCACCACGGCGACGCCCGCGGGCGAGATCAGCCGGAAGTCCTCGTCCTCCCCGCTGGTCGAGCGGGCGGCGCGCAGCTCGGCGGAGGCCTCCGCGGCGTCGCGGCGGTCGGTCACGGTCTGGCCCCGGAGGCGGGCCAGCGGGCGATGACCGACTCGCCGGCCACGGTCTTGTCGCCGACCTCCACCTCGAGCTGGACCGAGGGCGGCACGAACACGTCCATGCGGGAGCCGAAGCGCATCAACCCGATGCGCTGGCCCGCCACCAGCTCGTCGCCCACGCCGATCCGGGTGACGACCCGGCGGGCGGCGACCCCGACGATCTGGCGGAACACGATCGTGCGCAGCTCGCCGTCGACGAGCGACTCGACCGCGATCTCGCTGCGCTCGTTCTCCTGGGCGCTCTCGGCCCGGAACGCAGCGAGGTAGCGGCCGGGGCGGTGGCCGACGGCGACGACCCGGCCGGCAGCCGGCGTGCGGTTGATGTGCACGTCGGCGAGCGACAGGAAGATGCTGATCTGCTGCCACTCCCCCGGTGGGGCCACGCCGACCTGCGGCGTCCCGACGTGCATGACCTTGCCGTCGGCCGGTGCCAGCACCAGGTCGGGATCGGCGGTGATGCCCAGGTCCGGGTCCCGGTCGGGGTCCCGGAAGAAGGCGCCGACCGCCAGCGGTGCGGCGAGCAGGGCGAGCGCGGCCCGTCGGTGGCCGGTCGCGGCGGCGACGGCAGCGGGCAGGGCGCTGGCAGCGATGAACGGCGCACCGTCGCGGTCGAGCTTCACATCGACGTCCGTGGCTGGAGGGGGTGGGAGCGCCGGTGGGCGCGCCTCCAGGGTGCCACCATCGCGGGCCGGGTGGGCCCGCGACTCAGAGCGACAGCAGGGAGCGCCAGTCGGCGGCGTGCCGGCTGGCGACCTCGGCCGGGGTCAGGCGAAGGGTGCTCTCGGGCACGGAGTCGGCCACAGCCCGCAGCTCGGGGTAGTGGTGGGCGGTGAGGTGCACGCCCTCGAACCGCTTGGTGCGCTCCGCGACCAGCTCGGAGGGGGCGCCGCCATCGAGGAAGCCCCACACCGTGTAGGCGATGCGGACGTCGTGGATGACGGGAGCCCGGCCGAACAGCGACGCCCGCTTGAGGGCGATGGCCATCGCTCCGGCTTCGGCATCGGCGACCTGCTCGGTGCCGACGAGCTTCAGCTCGGAGCGCAGCAGCGGCACCAGCTTGAGCACGTAGCCCTGGTCGGGGCCCGGCGCGCCCATGCGGCCGGCGTCGATGTCGGGCTGCCCGCCCGTGGTGACCAGCTCGCCGGGCCGCACCGGCACCCACTCATCGTCGCGACGAGGAGGCGACGAGTAGTTCCGAACCCGATCGTTCGGCTTCAGCGGTACGAACTCAGGAGCAGCCATCGCCGGGGACCTTATTCCTCCGTGTGGAGGAGACCGAAGACGAGGGAATCCTCCAAGGCCTGCCAGGCGGCTTGGATGATGTTCTCGCTGACGCCGATGGTGGACCAGCTGCGTCGGCCGTTGGTGGAGTCGATGAGGACCCGGGTGACGGCGCCGGTGCCCTTGGCCGTGTCGAGCACGCGCACCTTGAAGTCGGTGAGGTGGACCTTGGCCAGCTGCGGGAACCGCGAGCCGATCGCGGCGCGGACGGCGTCGTCGAGCGCGTTGACGGGGCCGTTGCCCTCGCCGATGCGGCCGATGCGCTCGCCGTCGACCTTGAGCTTCACGATGGCCTCGGTGTCGTGCCGCAGGTCCTCGCCCTCGGCGACGATCACCCGGTACGACTCCAGCTCGAAGAACGGCTGCTCCCAGCCGGTGGCCCGGCGCATGAGCAGCTCGAGGGAGCCGTCGGCCGCCTCGAAGTGGTAGCCCTCGTGCTCGAGCCGCTTGAGCTCGTCGATCACCGAGGTGAGCGCGGGGCCGTCGAGGTCGATGCCGATCTCCTTGGCCTTGAGGTCGACCGTGGCCTTGCCGGCCATCTCGGACACCACGAAGCGGGTGCCGTTGCCGACGGCCTCGGGGTCGACGTGCTCGTACGCGTCCTTGCGGCGGGCGATGGCGGACACGTGGAGCCCGGCCTTGTGGGCGAACGCCGACGAGCCCACGTAGGGGGCCTGCGGGTCGGGCGTGAAGTTCACGATCTCGGCGATGCGGTTGCTGGCCGACGTGAGCCGGGAGAGCCGGCCCTCGGGCAGGGTCCGCACGCCCATCTTGAGCGACAGGTTCGGGATGATCGTGGTGAGGTTGCAGTTGCCGGTGCGCTCGCCGTAGCCGTTGATGGTGCCCTGCACCTGCACGGCACCGCCCCGGACGCCGGCGAGGGCGTTGGCGACGCCGCAGCCGGTGTCGTCGTGGAGGTGCACGGCGACCTTGACGTCGTCGCGGAAGTGGCCGGTGATCTCGCGGACGACGGCCTCGACCTCGTGGGGCAGGGTGCCGCCGTTGGTGTCGCAGAGCACGAGGGTCTCGGCGCCCTGCTCGGCGGCGGCCTCGAGCACCCGGAGGCTGAACTCGGGGTTGTGCTTCCAGCCGTCGAAGAAGTGCTCGGCGTCGAACAGCACCCGCACGCCGGCGTTGGCGAGGAACTCGACGGAGTCGGCCACCATGGCCTCGCCCTCTTCGAGCGTGGTTCGCAGCGCCTCGGTCACGTGGTAGTCGGAGCTCTTGCCGACGATGCACACCGCGGAGGTGCCGGCGTCGAGCAGGTTGCGGAGGGTGGGGTCGTCGTCGACCTTGCCTCGGGGCCGCCGGGTGGACCCGAAGGCCACGAGCAGCGAGCGCTCGAAGCGCAGCTCCCGGCCCGCCCGCTCGAAGAACTCGATGTCCTTCGGGTTGGCGCCGGGCCAGCCGCCCTCGATGAAGTGCACGCCGAGCTCGTCGAGCTCGTCGGCGATGCGCAGCTTGTCGTCGACCGTGAGCGAGATGCCCTCGAGCTGGGCGCCGTCGCGCAGGGTGGTGTCGTAGATCTCGACGGCCTCGGGCAGCCCGGGGTCGCGGGCCGGGAGGTCCTCGACGACCTCGTCGACGGGTGCGGACTTCGGGTCAGGAGACATGCTCGACCCAGTCCTTGTACCGGTCGGTCTCGCCGCGGACGGCCTTGTGGTACTCCTCGGCGATGGCCGTGGTCATCGGGCCGGGGCACGGGATCTCGCGGTCGTCGACCGAGTTCACGGCCGAGACCTCGGCGGCGGTGCCGCACAGGAACATCTCGTCGGCGATGTAGACGTCGGAGCGGGCGATGCTCGACAGCTCGACCCCGATGCCGAGGTCCTTGGCGATGGTGGCGACGGAGTCCTGGGTGATGCCCTCGAGCGCGCCGGCGGCGAGCGGCGGGGTGAGGAACCGGCCCTTGCGGGCGACGAAGACGTTCTCACCGGTGCACTCGGCGATGAGGCCGCCGGGGCTGAGCATGAGCGCCTCGTCGTAGCCGGCCTTGAGGGCCTCGACCTTGGCGAGCGAGGAGTTCACGTAGTTGCCGGTGGTCTTCGACGCCGGGGGCATCGTGTTGTGGTCGTGGCGCTGCCAGGACGAGGTCTTCAGCCGCACGCCCTTGGTGAGGGCGTCGTCGCCCAGGTAGGCGCCCCACGGCCAACAGGCGATGGCGACGTCGACCGTGCAGGGGATGGTGTTGAGCCCCATCTCGCCGTAGCCGTAGTAGGCGATCGGGCGGATGTAGCAGGAGGGCAGCCCGCTCTCCCGCACGACCAGCTTGGTGGCCTCGACCAGCTCGTCGACCGAGTACGGCAGGTCCATCATCATGATCTTCGCCGAGTCGTGCAGGCGGACCATGTGGTCGGTGAGGCGGAACACCGCCGGGCCCTGCGCCGTCTCGTAGGCCCGCACGCCCTCGAACACGCCCATCCCGTAGTGCAGCGAGTGCGTGAGGATGTGGATGTTGGCGTCCTCCCACGCGACGAGCTCGCCGTTCATCCAGATCTTCTCGGTGGGGGTGATCGGCATCGTGGTGGTCCTTGCTCTCAGGTCGGCTTCAGCGGATGGGTCGGGTTCGGTCTACAGGGAGGCGGCGATGGCGTCGCCGATCTCGTCGGTGGAGGCGGTGAGGTCGGTGTGGGCGGCGCACGCCTTGCGGATGCGCTCGGCCGCGTCGGCCTCGCCCAGCAGCTCCACCATCATCGCCGCGGAGAGGATGGCGGCGATGGGATTGGCCTTGGCCTGACCGGCGATGTCAGGGGCCGAGCCGTGGACGGGCTCGAACATCGACGGCGCCTGCCGGGACGGGTCGAGGTTGCCGGAGCTGGCGAAGCCGATGCCGCCGGAGACGGCGCCGCCGAGGTCGGTGAGGATGTCGCCGAAGAGGTTGTCGGTGACGATCACGTCGTAGCGCTGCGGGTCCTGCACGAAGTAGATGCAGGCGGCGTCGACGTGGTTGTAGGCGGTGGTGACCTCGGGGTACTCGGCGGCGACGAGGTCGAAGACCCGCTGCCACAGGTCACCGGAGAAGGTGAGCACGTTGGTCTTGTGGACCATGGTCAGGTGCTTGCGCGGCCGGCTCTGCGCCAGGTCGAACGCGTAGCGGATGACCCGCTCGACGCCGAGCCGGGTGTTGACCGAGCCCTGCGTGGCGATCTCGTTCGGCGTGTCCTTGCGGAGGAACCCGCCCTCGCCTGCGTAGGTGCCCTCGGTGTTCTCCCGGACGACGAAGAAGTCGATGTCCTTCTCGGGGAGGGTGAAGGGGCGCAGGTTGACGTACTGGTCGAGCGCGAAGCGCATCTTGAGCAGCAGGCCCCGCTCGATGACGCCGGGCGGCACGTCAGGGGTGCCGACGGCGCCCAGGAGGATGGCGTCGAAGCCGCGGAGCTCGTCGAGGACCTCGTCGGGCAGCACGGTGCCGTCGCGCAGGTACCGGGCCCCGCCCAGGTCGAAGTCCGTGGTGTCGAGCTCGACGCCTGCCGCGCGCACGACCTTGAGGGCCTCTGCCACGACCTCCGGGCCGATCCCGTCGCCGCCGATCACTGCGATCCGATGTGCCACCAACTGCTCCGTCTCTCTTCGTCGTGCGATTCGTGTCCCGTCCGCGGTCGCGGCCAGCGCAGGTGCGCTCACAACGACAAAGCCGCCCACCGAAGTGGACGGCTCAAGGCGCACACCGATGGGTCGGTGTGCGCTACCCGATGGTAATGACCAGGGCCGGGCGGGACATGGCCTCAAGTCTAGGCCCGACCTGCCGTTCCCCCGCAAGGAACGGCCGCCGGAGTACGGTCGGCCGGACCGTCCTGCGAGGTGACCACGATGCTGCCCCCGTCTTGTGCCCGCTGCGGAGCACCCCTCCCGGCCGTCGCGGCCGACCCGACCCATCCGGAGTGGTGCGGTGCGTGCGCAGCGCGGGCCCTCGACGCGCCGGGCATGCCGCCGTCGGTCCCCAGCGCGTCGGGCCGCACGAGCCAGGCTCCCTGGAACAACCCCACCACGGCCCCGCCGCCCGCGGAGGGTGCTCCCGTGCTGGTGAAGACGCGGATCCTCGACGGCCTCCTCACCGGCATCGCCGCATCGGCCCTCGCCGGCGCCCTCTGGTGGGGGGTGGCCACCGCCATCCTCAAGAGCGACAGCTCGTTCGAGCCCTGGCACCTCGGGTCGATCGTCGTGGGGCTGCTCGTCGGCGAGGGCGTGCTCACCGGCAGCCGCAAGGGCGGGGTCGCCTCGGGCCTGCTCGCGCTGGTGCTCAGCGCCGTCACCGTGGCGGTCACCATCTACTTCATCGGCCGGAGCGGCACGGTCATCGCCCTCACCGACGCGGGGCGGACCTCCGACATCCCGCTCTGGCAGGGGGTCGAGGCGTTCACCGACACCTACCGGTCCTGGTGGGACTACGACCGGAAGTGGGTGGGCCCCTGGCTGATCGGCCCCGTGGTCGCCCTGGTGGTCGCCGGTTGGCCCGGCCGCCGGCCCATCGCCGCCTGATCCCCGAAGGCCGCCGCGGCGGCCTCTCCTACACTGCGGGCCATGAGTGACGACCCGATCCCGCTGTCCCAGGCTGCGTACGACCGCATCAAGGACGAGCACGACGACCTGGTGACGCGCGGCAAGATCGACATCGCCCGCAAGATCGAGGCCGCTCGCGAGCTGGGCGACCTCTCCGAGAACGGCGACTACCACGCCGCCAAGGAGGAACAGGGGAAGATGGCGGGGCGCATCGCCCACCTGGCCAACCTGCTCGAGAACGGCGTGATCGTCGAGTCCGACGGCGCCGAGGAGGTCACCCCCGGGGTCATCGTCGGCATCCGCTACGAGGGCGACACCGACGTCGAGCGCTACCTGCTGGGCTCCATCGAGGAGCGGGTCGAGGGCGTCGAGGTCATGTCGCCCGGTTCGGCGCTCGGCACCGCCCTGGTCGGCGCCAAGATCGGCGACACCGTCGAGTACGAGACCCCCACCGGCGCCCAGCTGAAGGTCGAAATCGTGAGCCTCGGCTGATGGGGCCGAGCGGGTCCCGCCTGCGCCGGGTGTTCCGGCCCGGCTCGCTCCACCGCATCCAGGCCCGGTACCAGTCCCGGATCGTCCGCCCCCTGCGGCGCGACGGCCTCGACGACCTGGCCCACATCCTCCCCGCCGCCTCGGTCCGCGCCGTCATCGACGTCGGTGTGCACCTGGGCAACGCATCGGCCGACTACCTCCGGGTGTTCCCGTCAGCCCGGGTCATCGGGGTCGAGGCCGATGCCCGGTCCACGCCGCAGCTGCGCTCGCGCTTCGCCGCCGAGCCCCGCTACGAGCTCGTCGAGGCGGCCGCCGCCGCGGTCGACGGCGAGCGCCGCACCTTCTACGCCCTGCCCGACAGCGGAACGAGCTCGCTCCAGACCCCGCTGGAGGACCAGGCCCGCACCCACGCCGACGTGGTCGAGGTCCCCACGGTGAGCATCGATGCCCTCTGCGCCCAACGCGGGATCGAGACGGTCGACCTGCTCAAGGTCGACGTCGAGGGGGCGGAGATCGAGGTCCTCCGGGGTGCCGAGGGGCTCCTGCGCTCGAGCGCGATCCGCGCCGTCTACGCCGAGGCCCGGTTCATCCGGGAGACCGAGGGCGGCGTGCTCGTGCACGAGCTGGCCGCCTTCCTCGCCCCGTTCGGGTACCGGCTCCACAACCTCTACGACCAGGTCGAGTCGGCCGCACGCGGCACGATCTACGCCAACGCGGTGTTCCTCGGTCCGGCCGAGGAGGCCGCCCTGGTCGAGCGCACCAACGACCGGGTCTTCGTGCAGCGCCTCGCCCGCGTGGTCGACCCCGGGCGCTGATGGTCGACCGCCTCCTGATCGCGGCGTCGTGGCACCGGTCCGCGGTGTTCGACCAGTTCCTTGCGCTCGGGCGGTCGCTGCACGAGACCGGGACCGAGGTCCACTGGCTCGACGACCGCCGCCACGACAACGCGGTCGCCGAGCCGTGGCTCGCTGCGCTGCACCAGTGGCCCGGGTCCGGCCGACCGCAGGGCCTCCCGGCGCTCCGCTACGCCCACCAGCTGATCCGTGAGGTGCGGCCCGACGTCGTCATCGCCAACTTCGGCGCGGTCACGCCGCTCGGCATCGCGGCCCGCCGGGCGGGCGTCTCGCGCCGGGTGTGCTGGTACCACTCGGTCAGCGAGGCCTTCCCCACCGGCGCGTCGCTCCCCCGCCGGGCCCGCCAGGCGCTGCGGGTGCAGGGCCGGACGCTCGCCTACCGCAGCTACACCGACGTGGTGGCGGTCTCGACCGCAGCGGCCGACGACTACACCACCCTGTACGGCGGCCGAGGCCCGCGGGCGCAGGTGCGCCACAACGCCGTCACCGACGGCCCGCACCGCACCGCACCGGCCGACGCTGATGCTCCCCTGGTGGTGGCCGGCCGGCTCGAGCCCTGGAAGGGCATCGACGTGCTCGTCCGGGCCGCAGCCCAGCTGGATCCCGCCCGCCGGGTGCTCGCCATGGGCGAGGGGTCCGAGCGGGCCCACCTCACCAGCCTGGCCGAGGAGCTGGGCGTCGACCTCGACCTGCCTGGCGACACCGCCCACCACGAGGTCCGCGAGCACATGGCGGAGGCCGCCGTCGTCGTCGTGCCCAGCCGCGCCGAGGCGTTCGGCATGGTCGCCATCGAGGGCCTGTCGGGCGGAGCCCCGATCGTCGCCAGCGACGTCGGCGGGCTCCCCGAGGTGGTCCGGCCCGGCGAGACCGGCTTCCTCGTGCCGCCCGACGACCCGGATGCCCTCGCCGCGGCGCTGGCGAGCGCGCTGGAGCCGGCCCGGAACCGCGCCATGGGCGCGGCCGCCCGCGCTGACTTCCTCGACCGCTTCGAGTCCGCGCGGTGGGGCGCTGACCTGGCCGACCGCTTCCGGACCGGACGGCCCCTCAGCTCCTGACGCATCGTCGTCGCCGCCCAGGGACGGCACCCGCCCGAGCCCCGGCACATCCGGGGGCTCGACGGGCGGGCGTCAGGCGTTCTTGGGGAGCTCGGAGAACGGGACGTTCTTGTTGTCGCCCGGCTCCTTGGGGAGGCCGAGGACGCGCTCACCGATGATGTTGCGCTGGATCTGGTCGGTGCCGCCGTAGATGGGCGGGGCCTGCGCGTAGAGCGCCGTGGTGGTGACGGCGGTCAGGAACGGGTTGCCGGTGGCCTCGTTGAGCGCCTTCTGGTCGTCGCTCTCGTAGGCGTGCAGCATGCCCGCGGCACCCACGATCTGGAGCCCGAGGTCGCGCTGGAGGCGGACGATGTTCGACATGCCCAGCTTGGAGATGTTGCCGATGCCGGGGATGTCCTTGCCCGCGGCCCGGGCGGCCTTGGAGCGCTCGGCGCTGTAGCGGCCGATCTCGCCCAGCGTGTACAGCTGGGCCAGGCCCTGGCGGACCGTGGGGTCGTCGATGCACCCGTAGTGCTTGGCCATCCCGACGAGCATGGCGGCGCTGCCGGCATCGTTCTTCTTCTTGGCCGGCTTGGCCTCGGCGGCGGGAGCGGGGGCGGCCTTCGAGGCCTTGGGGGCGGGGGCGAAGTCGCCGGCGCGCTTCTCCAGGTGGCCGGCGATGGTGCCCGGCGTCGCCGCACCGGCGCCACCGCTGCCGCCACCGGCACCGAGGCCGGCGCGCTCGTGGCCGAGCGTGGAGTTGGCGACGGCCCAGCCGTTGTTGAGGGCGCCGATGATGTTGGCGTTCGGGACCCGGGCCTCGTCGAGGAAGGTCTCGTTGAACATGGCGTGGCCGGTCATCTCCCGCAGCGGGCGGACCTCGATGCCGGGCTGGACCATGTCGATGCCGAAGTAGGTGATGCCCTGGTGCTTGGGCAGGTCCGGGTCGGTGCGGGCGATGAGCATGCCGATGTCGGCGGTCTGCCCGAGCGACGTCCACACCTTCTGGCCGGTGACGATCCACTCGTCGCCGTCGCGCACGGCCTTGCAGGTGAGCCCGGCGAGGTCGGAGCCGGCGCCCGGCTCGGAGAACAGCTGGCACCAGGCCTTCTGGCCGGTGACGATGTCCTTCACGAAGGTGTCGATCTGCTCCTGCGTGCCGTGGTCGGCGATGGTCGGAGCGGCGAGGAGGAGGCCGAGGCCGGCCGGTGCGCCGAGGGCGCCGTAGGCGGCGATGGCCTTCTGCACCTGGACGCCGACGCTGCGGGCCACGCCCTTGCCGTAGGCGTTGGTGGGCAGCGTCGGAGCGGCCCAGCCGGCGAGGCCGAGCAGCTCCCACCACTGGGCGACCGTGAGGTCCGGATCCCAGTTGTCGTCGAGCCAGGCCTGGAGCTCGTCGAGGGTTTCGTCGCTGGTGGTCGCGGCGTCGAGCGTGTCGGTCATCGGTGCTTCCCCTGGTGCGTGGCGCCCGTCGGCGCCGGTGGGCGCACGGTACTTGACCGCCGGGTCAAGTTTCCATCCGGGGGATGCTCCGGCACCGAACTGGAGCGATGCTGTCCCCTGCCGATGGAACGACCATGTCCCGCCCGAACGCTCGTGACGGCCCGGTGAGCGCCGCCGACGCCGAGGCCGGCGCGCCCTGGCTGCCGCCGGGCGGCGAGGTCGAGCTCCCGGGGATCGGCACGACGTTCGTCCGCGACAGCGGCGGGCCGCCGGGCGCCCCGACGGTCCTGCTCCTGCACGGCTGGGCCGTCACCGCCGACCTCAACTTCTTCACCGCCTACCCCTCGCTCGCGGCGCAGTACCGGGTGGTGGCGCTCGACCACCGGGGCCACGGCCGGGGGATCCGGCCGAAGGACGGGATCGTCCGGCTCCCGGACTGCGCCGACGACGCCGTCGCGGTCCTCGACGCGCTCGACATCGACCAGGCGGTCACCGTCGGCTACTCGATGGGCGGGGCGGTCGCGCAGCTCGTCTGGCACCGCCACCCGGAGCGGGTGTCCGGCCTGGTCCTGGCATCCACCGCCCGACACTTCCAGGGGGGCCCGCTCTCGGACCTCTGGTACCGCTCGTACACCCCGCTCGCCCACCTCGCCCACCGCGCCAGCGGCCCCGCCGACGCCCTCGTCCGCCTGCGGATCGACCGCCGCGTGAGGACCGAGGCGCGGGGCGCGTGGATGCGCAGCGAGCTCCAGCGGGTCAGCCCGGCGGGCCTGCTCAGCTCGATGCGGTCGATCGGCCGCTTCCGCTCGACGGCGTGGATCGGCGGCGTCGAGGTGCCCGCATCGGTGATCGTCACGACCAAGGACCGGACGATCCCGGCGCGCGGCCAGCGCCGCCTGGCCGCTGCGATCCCCGACGCGCACGTCTTCGACGTCGACGGCCCGCACGACTCGATCGTCACCCACGCCGACGCCTACGTCCCCGTCCTCCTCGACGCCATCGCCGCCACCCACCCCTGACCGCCGCCCGCCCCGATGCGAGGTTCGGGGAGAGGTGGAGCGGCGTCAGGGGGTCTCGGGTGCGGGGCCGAAGAGGATGGCGGCGTTCTGGCCTCCGAGGCCCATGCTCGTGGAGAACGCCAGGCCCGGCTCCCAGGGACGGGGCTCGGTGACGACGTCGACCTCGATGGCGGGGTCGACCGTGCGGACGAACCGGGTGGGCGGGACGGTGCGGCGCTGCATGGCCAGCACGGTGGCCACGGCCTCGACCGCGCCGGCGGCACCGCCGGGGTGCCCGGTCACCGCCTTCACCGACGACACCGCCGGACCCACCTGGCCGTCGGCCCGGAACACGTCGGTGATGGCGTCGCTCTCGACCTGGTCGTTGGTGGGCGTGCCCGAGCCGTGGACGTTCACGTAGCCGACCTGCGACTCGTCGGCACCGGCCTGGCGCAGGGCCTGGCGGAAGGCGCGCTGGAGGCCCGATCCCCTCGGTGCCGGGGTGATGAGGTCGTGGCCGTCGACCGTGTTGGCCCCGGCGAGCACCTCGGCGTAGATGCGCGCGCCCTGGGCCTGGGCGGCCTCGAGGGTCTCGAACCGGAGCGCGGCGGCGCCCTCCGAGAAGATGAAGCCGGAGCGGTCGGCGTCGAAGGGGCGCACGACGTCGTCGGTGGTGTGCACGCGCAGCTTCACCAGCCCGGCCGGGACGGGGTCGCCGGCGATCTCGTCGGACGCGAGGCAGGCCTCGGAGCCGCCCGTGTAGACGACGTCGGCGTCGCCGTGGCGCAGCAGCCGGTAGGCCTCGACGAGCGCCGCGGTGCCCGACGCGCACCCACCGGCCACGGCGTAGACGGTGCCGTGGATCCCCAGGTGGAAGGCGATGTTGGCCGCACCGGCGTTGGTCATGAGCATCACGCCGGCCAGCTCGGACGCCCCGGCCGGCCCCATGCGCTCGAACGCCGAGCACTCCGCCATGATCGTGAGCAGCCCGCCGTTGCCGACGCCGTAGACCACCGCGGTGCGCTCGGGGTCGATGGCGGGCGCACCGGCGTCGTCGTGGGCCAGGGCCGCCGAGGCGACCGCGGCCTGGGCGAACCGGTCGGTCCGCTGGGCGCGGCGCCGGTCGAGCCAGCGGCGCGGGTCGAAGCCCTCGAGCTTGCGGTGGGTCGCCGCAGGCGGCGGGCCGACCAGCGCGTCCCAGAACTCGTCGACGCCGACCGCCGGCCCCGAGAGCACGCCCATGCCGGTGATCACGACCCGTCGGGGGCCCGGCCGCTGCTCGTCCATGCCGGGCCGACGCTACCAGCCGGTCCCGGCTCCCCGGCCGGGCTCAGGTGCAGTCGAGGCCGGTCGCGCAGAGCTCGTCGATCTTCGCCGCGAGCTGCTGCGACGCCGCCGCCGCACCTGGGTCGGCGAGGTGCACCTTGTCGTGGAACAGGCCGGGATCGGTGAGCTCCGGGAACTCGACGAGCGGGAGGTCGAGGTCGTCGGCGAGCTCGCGGATCGAGGCGACGGCCGCCTCGTACCGCTCCTTCGACATGCCGAGCGAGGACAGCGTGGCGACGTCGATGGGGAGGACGGTGAGCACCACCGGGATCCCCATGTCGATGATCTCCTCCAGCGCGTCGCGGGTGTCGCCGAGCTCGAGGCCCTGGGCCAGCGCGGTGTCGAACGACTGCGCGCCGCCGGGGTCCAGGCTGACCTCGGCCGGCACGTCCCGGTACTCGAGGTTGCGCCCGGTGGGACCGGTGTTGGCGACGACGAACTCGCGGGTGTCGGCGTCGATCAGCGGCTCGGCCTCCTTGCCGGTCACCGCGTCGAGCGCGGCCCGGGCCACGAGGCTGGGGCGTCGGAGGTCCTGGCGGTCCTCGACGAGGGTCGACGACTCGCCGGCCCGGCGGTCGGCCTCGGCCCCGGCACCGCCCGACGCGGCGTCGACCCAGGCGGAGAACGAGGCGACCTGCTGCTGGTAGCTCGCGGCCAGCTCGCCCTTGTTGATGACGAGCTGCGTGGGCTGGAGGTCGACCACGACGACCTTGGGCTGCACCTCGCGGTCCACCAGGCGCAGCCAGTCCGGCAGCACGGTGATGGGCATGCCCTTGAGGCCGGCGTTGTAGGAGGTGTCGAAGGTCTGGGACGCCTCGTCGAACACCTCGGGGTCGAGACCGACGTCGACGGTGGACGCTCCGGCGAAGGCGACGTCGACCGGGTCGTGGCCGTCGAGCTGCTCGCGCTTGACGTCGACCTCCTGCTCGGCGCCGCGGTGGGGCGGCAGCTGGGAGGACACCGAGCGGGCAGCCAGCTCGAAGCCGAGGAGCGTCACGACGACGATGCCGAGCACCGCGCCGTACCCGATGGGCTGCTCCCACCAGTGCCGCGGGCGCCGGCGGTGGCCGGGCGGGCGCGGCCGCTTGGGGGCAGCCCCGGCCCGGGGCGTCGGTGCGGGCACGGGCGGCATCGTAGCCCTCGCCCCGATCCGGCCATCGGCGGCTGCGGTACCGTCGCACCGTGTCGCGCCACCAGGTCCCCACGGGCACGCCGCCCGAGCACCACGAGGCCGGCGTCGCCCTGGTCACGGGCGGGGCCAGCCCGCTGGGGCGGGCCGCCGCCGCCGCGCTGGAGGCGGCGGGCCACCGGGTCGTCGTCACCTGGCACCGCACCCCCGTCGACGACCGTCCGGCGGTCCGCTGCGACATCACCGATGCCGACGCCGTGGCCGCGGCGTTCGCCGGGGTCGAGGCCGAGCACGGCCCGATCGACGTGCTGGTGGCCAACGCCGGGGTCGGCCACCTCGGTCCGCTCGTCACCACCCACCCCGACGACGTCCGGTCGGTCATCGACGTGTCCCTCGTGGGCGCGGCGCTGTGCGCGGCCGAGGCCGCCCGGCGGATGCGGCGGCGGCGCTACGGGCGCATCGTCCTGGTCGGATCCGTGGCCGCCCTCCACGGTCCGGCAGGGCTCTCGGGCTACGCCGCGGCGAAGGCCGGCCTCATCGGGCTCGCCCGCTCCCTCGCTCGGGAGGTGGGCAGCCGGGGCGTGACCGTGAACGTCGTGGCGCCGGGGCTCCTCGAGGGGTCTGCGGTCACCGGCGACGACCGCAGCTCGAGCCAGGCCACCGTCGAGGCGTGGATCGCCGACACCCCGCTGCGGCGCCTCGGCACGTTCGCCGAGGCCGCGGCCGCGATCGAGCTGCTCGCCCGGCCCACCGCCAGCTTCGTGACCGGCGCGGTGCTCCCGGTCGACGGCGGCTACGCGATGGGCGCCACCTGACCGGTCCGCCCTGGTCACCGGACGGGTCGGGCGGCGAGCCGCCACCACTAGCATCGCCCCCGTTCGCACAGACGGCCGGAGTTGGAGCAGCAGATGGACGCAACCGTGTTCGAGTGGGTGCAGGGCCGGCTCGCCTCCGTCTTGGAGCTCGACCCGTCGGAGATCACGCCCACGAGCCACCTCGCCGACGACCTCGACGCCGACAGCATCGACCTGATCGAGACGATCAACGCCGCCGAGACCCAGTTCGGCACCAAGATCGAGGAGCAAGAGCTCTACGACCTCGAGACCGCCGGCCAGCTCGCCGAGCTGATCGAGCGCTCGATGCCCCGGTAGGAGCGCATGGCTCCGCAGCGCCGGGCCGCTGACGTCAAGGCGGCCCAGGCGCGCAACTTCGACGCGCTCAACGCGGTCGTGGGCACGACCGGCTTCGACCCCCACCTGCGCTTCCTCAACTACGGCTACGCCCCGCTGCCCGGCGAGGAGCCCGTCGGGCCGAAGCTCGGCCCCCTGTTCCCGAACCCCGACGCGGCCCGGATGCTGTTCCAGCTCGTCGGCGACCTCGACCTGACCGACCGGGTCGTCGCCGACGTCGGCTGCGGGCGCGGCGGCAACCTGTGGCTCATCGGCCGCCACCACCAGCCCCGGGCCACGATCGGCCTGGACGTGGCGGCGACCTCGGTGCAGCTGGTGGCCGAGCGGGTGCCCGGCGCCGCCGCCATCTTGGGCGATGCCGAGCGGCTGCCGTTCGCTGACGCCAGCATCGACGTCCTGGTCAGCGTGGAGACGTCGTGCGCCTACCCGGACCTGGACGCGTTCCTCTGCGAGGCTGCCCGGGTGCTCACCCCCGGCGGCTGGCTGCTCCACTCCGACCTGCTCCCGGCCGAGGTGGGCCGCGCGGCCGTCGAGGCGCTCGGGACCGAGGCGTTCGACGTGGTGACCCACCGCGACATCACCGCCAACGTGCTCGCCGCCCGATCGGCGAGCGCCGCCCGGCAGGGCAGCGTCTTCGACGCGACCACCGCGGCCGGCGCCGACGGCGGCGCCCTGGTGGCGGAGTACCTGGGGACCGAGCGGTCGGGGTTCGGCCGGTCGCTGGCCGACGGCTCCCGGCGCTACCGCCTGTCGCGGCTGCGCCGCACCGACCGCCCCGCTCCGGCCCGGCCCATCCTCGACGACGCGCTGCGGGCACGAGCGGCGGAGGGCGCGGCCGAGACCGCCGAGCTCCTGGCCCCGTCGCAGCCGCCCGATCCGGACGAGCGAGCGGCGCGGTGACCGGCTTCCCGCGCGTCGTCGTCACCGGGATCGGCGCGGTGACCCGCGCCGGCAGCTCGCTCGACGAACTGTGGGCGCTGCTGACCTCCACCGAGGAGGCGCCGGTGCCCGAGGGCCCGGTCGCCGTCGACCCGTCGCCGTGGATGCGGCCGCGTGACGTGCGCCGGGCCTCGCTCGCCACCCGCTACGCCGTCGCCGCCGCCGGACTGGCCTGGGACCAGGCGGGCCTGGGCGCGGCCGCACCCGATCCGTGGCGGACCGGCGTGGCCGTGGGCAACGTGTACGGCGCCCCGGACCTCGGCGACTCGGCCCGCGCCGCGCTCGCCGCCGACGGACCGTCGGCCGTGAGCGTGCACCTGGCGGCGCAGGCCTGCGAGAACGCCCCGGCGGCCGCGGTGGCCATGGCCCTGGGCGCCCACGGACCGCTCTCCGCCCCCGGCACCGCCTGCGCCGCGGGCGGACACGCCATCGGCGACGCCGTGGACCTCATCCGGCTCGGCCGCTGCGACGTCGTGGTCGCCGGCGCCGGGCAGGGCCCCCTCGACGACGCCCTCGCCGCCAGCTACCACGCCATGCGCATCGTCTCGGCGTCCGGGGTCGTCCGGCCGTTCGACACCCGGCGCGACGGGTCCCGCTTCAGCCAGGGCGGGGGCATGGTCGTGCTGGAGTCGCTCGATCACGCCCGGGCCCGCGGCGCCACCGTCCTCGCCGAGCTCGCCGGCCACGCCAACACGAACGACGCCGACAACCGCATGGCCGGATCGCCCGAGCCCATGGCCCGGTGCCTCACCGGCGCCGTGGCCGATGCCGGGCTCGCGCCGTCGGACGTCGCCGCCGTGCTCGCCCACGGCACCGCGACCCTGGTCAACGACCGGCTCGAGAGCGAGGTCATCGCCGACGCCATCGGGACGGCCGCCCCGGTGACCTCGATCAAGCGGGTGCTCGGCCACGGCGTGGCCGCGGCGGGCGCCTGGAACGCGGTCGCCGCCGTCCTGGCCATCGGCCGGGGCCAGCTTCCGTCGGCCGGGGTGCCCGTGGAGGTCGATCCCGACGTGGCCGCCCGGGGTCTCGACGTCGTGTCCGGCTCGGCCCGGACCTGGGAGCCCGGTCCCGTCCTCTCGAACGCCTTCGGGCTGGGTGGCGTCAACAGCTCGTTGGTGATCCGCCCGTTCAGGTGAAGCCCATGGCCAACCCGCCGTCCACCGGCACCACCGCACCGGTCACGTAGGACGCATCGGACGAGGCCAGCCAGGCCACGACCTCCGCCACCTCGGCCGGTTCGCCGAGCCGTCCCAGCGCCGACCGCCGGGCCATCTCCTCCAGGTGCCGGGCACCGGCCTTGGTGGCCCCCATCGCCTCCAGGTGGGCGGTGCGGACCGCGCCGGCGTCGACCACGTTCACCGTGATGCCGGCGGGGGCCACCTCCCGGGCGAGCGATCGGGCCAGCCCGATGCTGCCGGCCGCGGCCGCACCGTGGGCGGTCTCCCAGGCGCCGCCGAACACGCCGATGACGGAGGTGACCAGGACGATGCGCCCCGTGCGCTCGGGCGCCATCGAGCGGGCCGCCCAGGCCGCGGTCCGGAACGCATGGCCCAAGGTGGCGTCGAGGTGGCGGTCGAACACGGCCGGATCGGCCCGCAGGACGGACTGGGACCGCCCCGGACCGAGGACCGAGACCACGGCACCAGGCGCCCCGACCGCCGAGGCGAGGGCGTCGAGCGCGGCGTCGACCTCCACGCCGGCACCACCGTCGGCATCGAGCACCGCGGACCCGGCGAGGCGGTCGACGAGCGAGGCATCCAACGCCGCCAGCTCGAACCCGTCCGCGAGCAGGGCGACGGGCCGCTCGTCGGCCAGCAACCGCTCGGCGATGGCGGCGCCCTGGTCGGGGCAGCGGCTCACGACGAAGGCGGGTCCGGGCACGGCGCCACGGTACCGCCGGCCCGCGCGCCGGCCCGGCTCCTCCCCCGGCCAGCCCCAGGTCGCGCCGTATGCTCCACCCCGCATGCCGTCCGACGCTCCTCCTCTCGCGCCGACGGCGCTCGGGTTCCCGGGTCAGGGCGGGGACTGGCGGTCCGCCATCCGCACGCTGGCCGCGCACCCCACCGACGAAGCGGTCCAGGCGGTGGCCGCCGTCCTGGGGACGGATCGGTGGGACGAGCTCGACGAGCGCGACACCCGCATCGCGCAGCCCGTCATCGTCGCCGCCGGCCTGGCCGCGTCGGCTTCGCTCGACCGCACCGCGTTCGGCGCCACGGTCGGCCACAGCCTCGGCGAGATCACGGCGTCGGCCGCCGCCGGGGCCCTCACGCCCACCCAGGCGGTGGAGCTCGCCGCCCTGCGCGCCCAGCTCGGCCACCGCTGCCACGACGCCCGGCCCGGGGCGATGGCGGCGATCATGAAGCTGCGCGTCGACCAGGTCGAGTGGCTGCGGCGGACGGTCCTGGCCGACCACGACGGCATCCTCGAGATCGCCGTGGCCAACAGCCCGACCCAGCACGTGCTCTCGGGCGATCGAGCCCTGCTCGAGGCGGCCGCCACCGCCGCCGAGCAGACCGGCGGGGTCGTGCGGCACCTCCCCATCGGCGGCGCGTTCCACTCGCCCCGCATGGCGCCTGCGGTCGCCGAGCTGACCGCGGCGGCGGCCGACGTGCTCCGCGACCCGGCCTGCCCGGTGGTGCTCTCGACGTGGGCCGAGCCCGTGCGCGCCGCCGATGTCCTGGCCGAGCGGCTGGGGCGCTCGCTCGTCCTCCCGGTCGAGTGGTCGGCCACGCTCGGCACCCTGGTCGGCCTGGGCATCGACCAGCTCGTCGACGCCGGCCCCGGCGACACCCTCGTCCGGCTGGCCCGCCACCTCCCCGGCCCCGCGACGCGGGTCATCGAGGCGCCGTGACCTTCAACTCCGTCCAGTACGCGGCCTTCCTCGCCGTCGTCTTCGCCCTGTTCTGGACCATCCCGCGCCGGTACCGGCCGACCCTCCTCCTGGTGGCGTCGATCGCGTTCTACGCCACGTGGGGCTGGTCGCTCGTGCTCGTCCTCGGCATCTTGTCGGTGGGCACCTGGTACGCCGCCCGGCTCATCCGAGCGTCCGACGACGACCGCTACCGGAAGCTCGTCTGCGGCGTGGCCGTCATCGGCAGCCTCGTGGTCGTGCTCGGCCTGCGGTACACCGGCAACTTCCTCAGCACCGTGACCGAGGGCGCCTCGCCCACCTCGTTCGGCGGCCAGGCCGCCAAGGCGATCATCCCGGTCGGCCTGGCGTTCATCACGTTCCAGGCCATCAGCTACGTCGTCGACACGTACCGCCGGACCGAGGGGACGCCGGACTCGTCGCTCGCCGACCACGTCCTCTACGTGGCGTTCTTCCCGCACCTGCTCGCCGGTCCGGTGATGCGGGCGCGGCGCCTCGTCCCCTCGTTCCACGACGGCCCCGAGCGGCCGCCCCGGCGCCTGGTCGCCGAGGGCGGGGAGCTGCTCCTCGTCGGCCTGTTCAAGAAGGTGGCGATCGCGGATCCGGCCTTCCTGGTGATCGCGCGCCAGGGGGCGGACCCGAGCGTGGTGCCGTCGGGCGAGATGTGGCTCCTGTGGCTGCTCGGCCTGGTGGCCGCCTACTTCGACATCACCGGCTACATCGACATGGCACGCGGCTCGGCCCGCATCCTCGGCATCGACCTGAGCCCCAACGCCGCCCACCCCCTGCTCCGGTCCACCGAGCTGTCGGACTTCTGGCGCCGCTGGCAGGTCACGGTCATGGCCTGGTTCCGCGACTACGTGTTCCTCCCGGTGCGGGGCACGCGGCGCACCGAGCTCAGCGAGTCGCTCGGCCTCATCACCGTGTTCCTCGCCCTGGCGGTGTGGCACGGCACGTCGCCCAACTGGCTGATCTGGGGCGCGCTCACCGGCACGATCGTGGTCGTCGAGCGGCGGCTCCAGGGCCGGCGGGCCGCCCGGGCGCGCGCCGCTGGGCGGCGGCGGGGCCACGGCACCCGCAGCGCCCGGTCCCGAGCGCTGCGCCTCGCCTACGTCTACCTCGCGCTCATCCTCACGCTGCCGTGGATCGGCAGCCCCACCATCGAGGCCACGCTCGAGACCTACCAGGCACTGTTCGCCTTCCGGGGCGGCGGCATCGACGGCGACACCATCGGCATGCTGCTGTTCGGCGTGGTGTGCCTGCTGCTGCTCGACGGGCGCGAGGAGACCCGCCAGGCCCGCAGCGGCCGGGCCGACCCGCCCACGCCCCTGCGCGCCCTCGGCTTCGGCGCCATGGTGGCCGGCATCGTGATCTTCAGCGGGGCCGCCACCCAGCCCTTCATCTACCTGCGCTTCTAGGCCGCCGCCGTCGGCGGATTCCCCGGCTCCGGAGGTCCCGCCGGCCCCTCGGAGCTCGCAGGGGCATCTGGTAGCCTGGCCGCTCTCGATCCGTGCTGAGGGGGCTTGCATGCCAACCGACCCGACGTACCTCGTCGGCTGGGGTGCCCACCACCCGGCTGGTCGCCTGACCAACGACGAGCTCATCGAGCGGCTCGAGACCACACCCGATTGGCTCGACTCCCACGTCGGCATCGAGGAGCGCCGCATCAGCGAGGCCGATGACACCATCGGCACCCTGGGCGCCGCCGCGCTCGACCACGCCCTCGCCGGTGCCGGGCTCGAGGCCGGCGACCTCGACGTGATCATCGGCGCCTCGTCGTTCGACGACCACGACATGCCGGCCGCCGCGGCCCGGATCGCCGACGAGGTCGGCTCCGGCGCCTTCACGTTCGACGTGCGCGCCGCGTGCTCCGGCTGGCCGGTCGGCATCGAGATCGCCCGCACGTTCCTGGACACGGGCCGCGCCGACACGGTGGCGGTCGTGGCGAGCGAGCGCACCAGCCTGTCGGTCGACCCCGAGGACCGGGGCACCGTGGTGTTCTTCGGCGACGCGGCCGGCGCCGGCATCGTCACCCGGGGTCCGGTCCCGCCCGGCGGCGCCGCCCGGATCGTCGACCTCGCCTGGCACGCCGACAACCAGGAGCACGCGGTGGTGCGGATCCCGCACGGCGGCTGGTTCGAGATGGACGGCCGCCACACGCGCACCTGGGTCGAGAAGGCCATGGCCGAGACCGCGGCCCAGGTCCTCGACCGCAACGGGGTCGCCTCCGCCGACCTCCGGGCGCTGGTGTGCCACCAGGCCAACCTCCGGCTGATCGAGCGGTTCGCCGCCCAGCTCGGCGTCCCTCCGGAGCGCCACTGGCACAACGTCGAGTGGGCCGGCAACACCTCGGCCTCCGGCGCGCCCACCAGCCTGGCGGGCGGGCTCGACGCCTCCGCCGAGCAGCTGGACGACGGCGACCACATCCTCGTGGTCACCGTGGGAGCAGGACTCAACGTCGTCGCGATGCTCCTTCGGTGGGAGCGGCCGTGACGCCCACGGGCGGCCGGTCACCGAACCGGCCCCCGAGCTCAGGCGAGCGCCGTCGACCCGACGGCCGCGCGCCGGCGCGCCGTCCCCCGTCCCGCTCCGGCGCGCCGCGCGAGCGACCGCCCGGCTCGCGCCCGCCCCGGCGCCGCCGTCCGCGCCCGACACCGGTCTCGCTCCCCCGCGTGCCCGCGCTCGACGGCCTCCGCGTCATCGCCGCCGCGTCGGTCGTGATCTACCACGTCATGGGCGCCACCTACGGCGCCAACCCCACCGCCGGCGTGCTGTTCCCGTCGGCCGCGTTCCTCTTCTTCGTCATCTCCGGCTACGTGATCTACCGCCCGTTCACGGCCAGCCACCTCGCCGGGAACGCACCGCCGGACCTGCGCCGCTTCTACCGCTCGCGGGTGCTGCGCGTCCTGCCGCTGTGGTGGATCGCCGTCGCCGCCTACTCGGTGGTGGAGCCCGGCCAGCAGCTCCACACCGCCGGCCAGTGGATCGCCACCCTCGCCCTGCTCCAGTACCCGTGGCGGGAGATCCGCTACGCGGTGATCGGGCCGGCCTGGGCGCTGTCGGTCGAGTGGATCTTCTACCTGACGGCCCCCCTGCTGGCGCTGGCCGTCCGGACGCAGCGCCGACGCCACTTCCGCTCCACCAGCCCGGTGAAGGCGGAGGCGGTCGTGCTCTCCACGTTGTTCGTGGCGGCGTGGCTCGTCCCGCAGGCCCGTCCGTTCGCCGCCCTCGCCGCCGGCATGGGCTTCGCCGTGCTCGACGTCCACTGCCGCCAGCACGGCCGGCCCGCCTGGCTCCGGTCGCTCGCCGGCAACGGGTGGTTCATGGCGGCCGTCACCGCCGCCTCGTGGCTGGCGTTGGCGCACTACCCGTACCGGGAGGGCCTGTCGGTCCAGTGGGTCGAGCGCGACGCGCTCGTCGTCGGCATCTGGACGGCCACGGCCATCGCCTGGTTCCTGCCGATCGCGTTCGGCAACCCGTCCCGCCAGCCCCAGAAGGCGCTCGGCGGCGGGCGGATGGCGTTCCTCGGCGGGCTCACCTTCGGCATCTACCTCTGGCACCAGCTCGTGCTCGACCAGGTGATCGACCGGCTGGGCCGCGACGGCAGCTTCACCGCCATCCTCTACCTGACGGTGCTGGGCACGATGGTCCTGGCCCTCGTCAGCCACGTCCTGGTCGAGGCCCCGATCCAGCGGTTGAGCCACCCCCGCCGGCGTGCGGCCGGGGCAGGGCGAGCCGAGCCCGTCGACGACGCCGGTGGCGCGATCGCCGACCCGTTGACGGCCCCAGATGAGCCCGCTTCGGTAGGGTCGGCGCCATGACGGCCCGCACCGGCGACGCGGAGGCCAACGAGCCCGCACCCGCCGGACGGCCCGTCGAGGCCGGATCGGCCCGGCCGCCCAGCCAAGGGCGCCGCTACGTGACCGCGCTCGACGGCCTGCGGGCGCTGTGCGCGCTGGGCGTCATCATCATCCACACCCAGAGCGAGAAGCACGTCTCGATCCCGACGTACATCTACACCGGCGCCCTCGCCGGGCCGCTCTTCCTCCTGTTCTTCGCCATCTCCGGCTTCGTGCTCTACCGGGCCTGGGCCCGCAAGCACCTGGCCATCGGCCTCACCCGCACCAAGAAGGTCGAGCCCAAGGTCGGCAGCGCCGACGGCGGCGCCGAGGGCGGCGTGTTCAAGTTCCTGCTCCGCCGGCTCCTGCGCATCTACCCGCTCTACTGGGTCGTGGCCACGGCCGCCCTGCTGGTGGCCGACTCCACCACGCACCACAGCCTCATGGACTACGTGCAGGTGTACCTCCTCCTGCCGTTCCCGGACCCCAACGCCCTGCTCGACCTGGGCCTCGGCATCGTCGTGTGGACGCTGCTGATCGACGTCGTCTTCTACGTGTACGTGGCCATCCACGGCCTGGTCGTGTCCGCCATCCTCAAGCGCACCACCTGGGACCCGTACCGCTTCGAGATGGCCACGCTGCTGCCCATGGCGGTCGGCTTCGCCATGATCCACCTCTGGGTGCCGGGCCCGTGGGCTGCGCTCAGCGCCCTGCCGCTCGGCATGGCCTACGCGGTGATCGACGCCTGGCAGAACCAGAACCGCCGGCGGCACCCGCTGGTCAAGGGCGTCATCAAGTGGTGGTGGGTCCCGCTCGTGATCATGGTGCCCGCCTACATCGTCGGCACCGCCCGCGTCATCGCCTACAAGCCCGACGAGTACGGCGACCTGCTGGTCAACTACCTCTGGATCCAGATCGTCCTGCTCGGGTTCGGCATGTTCCTGCTGGCCTGCATCATCTGGGGCCCGAAGCACTGGGGCCTCAACCGGTTCCTGGCCTCCAAGGAGATGGTCGCGGCCGGCCTGCTCACCTACGGCATCTACCTGTGGCACCCGGTGGTGCTCTCGCTCCTCCACCAGCACGCCGACGACCTGTCGTTCTACGCCGCGGTCACCGTCACGCTGCTCGGCTCGGCCGTGCTGGCCCTCATCACCTACCGCCTCGTCGAGCTGCCCCTGTCCCGCCAGCGCAAGCGGCTCCGAGACGACGGCGCGCCGGCGCCCGCCACGCGCCGGTGACCGCGACCACCTCGCCGAACCCCGCACCCGCCTTCGAGGGAGACAACCCGAGCGTCCGATCGGCCGGGGCGTGGTGCGCGCCCATCACCGGGTACCGCGGCATCGCGGCGATCCTCGTGGTCGTCGGCCACAGCTTCATGGCGTCGCGGATCTACCCGTTCACGTCGATCATCCACTGCATCGGGCTGATCGTCCCCACGTTCTTCGTGGTGTCGGCCTACGCCCTGTACCGGCCGTTCCTCGTGGCCGACGTCGCCGGGAGGCCGCTGCCCTCGTCGAAGCGCTTCTGGTGGAAGCGGTTCCTGCGGATCTACCCGCTGTACTTCGTGGCGCTCACCAGCTACCTGATCCTGCTGCCCGGCGTGCGGCCGGCCAGCGGGTCGACGCTCGACTACATCAAGCTCTACACGTTCCTCCAGGTCTACGACCCGGACCTGTCGACGTTCAGCGGCATCCCGGCCGCCTGGTTCCTCTGCGACGAGGTCGCGTTCTACCTGTTCCTGCCGTTGCTGGTGATCAGCGCGCAGGCCATCGCCCGTTGGGGGCGGGGCCGGACGGTGTCGGCCAAGCGGCGGCTCCAGGGCCACGTCCGCCTCGCCATCGGGATGATCGTCGTGGGCATGGTGGCCCGCACCTACCTGGTGATCAACGAGGTCCCGGCGGCGACCTCGCTGCCCATCAGCAACCTCGACTACTACGGCTTCGGCATCCTGCTCGCCGCGGCCAGCGTGGCCGAGCGGCGCAACCAGCGCCTCCCCAACTTCGTCGAGGGCATCCGCAACCGCCCGTGGCTCGCCCCGGCCGCCCTCGTCATCGGGCTCGCAGCCATGAACGTCGTGGCCCGCCACCCCGGGCAGTCGTTCTCGCCCAGGGAGGACATCGGCCGGTACGCCCTCTACACGTTGATGGTCGTCCCGCTCATGATCGTGATGGTCCTGGGCGACCAGCACCGCGGGTGGGTCGGCAAGCTGGGCTCGTCGAAGTGGACCTGGCTGGCGATGCTGTCGCTCCACGTCTACCTCTGGCACCAGCTGTTCCTCGGCGTGTTCGACCGCTACGTCACCAGGATCGACAGCGTCCCGCACCTCGGCCCGCGGTTCACGACCGGGGCCGCCATCGCCGCGGCCGCCGGCATCGTCACGCTCACCTGGTCGGCACTGACCCGGCCGGTGCTCGACCTGCCCTACCGGCGCTGGAGCGACTCCGTCCCGCGCCCGGCCAGCGCGCCGCCGCTGCTGCCGTCGTGGGGCCGGCCGGTCGCGCTCGGCCTGGTGCTCGCCCTCATCGCCGGCGGCGCGGTGGTCGCCCTCGAGTTCGGCGGCTCGCCGCTCCAGGCCCAGGGCGGCGTGACCATCGTGCAGGTCACCGACGCCGAGCCCGGCGACACGCTCGTGCTCGAGCGCAGCGGCTCGAAGCTCGACGAGAAGACCGCCGACGCCCAGGGCGCCACCGTGTTCCGCGACCTCGACCCGGCCACCTACACCGTCGCCCAGCGCCGGTCGGGCCGGCTCGTGGTGGAGCGCGACGCCACCGTCACCGGCGTCGACGACCACCCGGACCCGTCGCTGTACACGAGCCAGCAGCTCCACCCCGGCACCAACATGATCGAGATGCGCGACGGCACCACGCTCGCCGCGTACGTGACGCTGCCCGGGCCCGAGAGTGAAGGCCCCTACCCCACGGTCGTCGAGAACTCCGCCTACCGCATCGGCGACCCCGGCACGGTCAGCACCGAGACCGCCGCGGGCGGCACGGAGGAGATCCAGGGCACCCAGCCGGCCACCGCCGTCGCCCGGGCCCTCGGGTACGCCACGGTCGGCGTCAACGTGCGGGGCACCGGCTGCTCCGGCGGCGGCTTCGACCTGTTCGGCGACGCCCAGGCCGCCGACGGCTACGACGTCGTCGAGACCGTGGCCGCGCAGCCGTGGGTGGCCGGTCACGAGGTCGGCCTCGTCGGGTTCTCCTACGGCGGGCTCTCCGCCCTCCAGGTGGCGGCCACCCAGCCGCCGTCGCTCAGCAGCGTCGTCGCCCTCAGCGTGTACGGCGACGCCTGGCAGGCGCTGCACCCCGGCGGCCTCGACAACGCCGGCTTCCCGGTCGGCTGGCTCCGGGACCTCCAGGCCGATGCCGAGCCGGCCGGCGCGGAGTGGATCAGCCAGCGCATCGCCGGCGGCGACGACGCCTGCGCCGCGAACCAGGCGCTCCACGGCCAACAGACCGACATGGCCGACCGGTACCTCGGAGCCGTGCCCGACGACGGCCGGTTCGGCCCGCTCTCGCCCACCACCTGGGCGCGCGACGTCGACGTCCCGGTCCTGGTGTCGAGCCAGTTCCAGGACACGACCCTGGGCGCCGACCTCGCCGAGAACTTCACCGCCTTCCACGACGCACCCGTCGCCCGGCTCGTGCTCGGCAACGGCACCCACGGCGACGGCATCGCCCCGCAGGTGCTCTCCCGGGTCAGCGACTTCCTCGGCCTGTACGTGGCCGACGTCATCCCCGAGCCGCTCGACACCGAGTCGCTGCTCGAGGAGACCCGCCCGGACGTCGACCCGGACCTCGTCCCCGCCGGGCCCCGCCCGTCGCTCGACCTCCAGGCGTTCGACGACGTCGAGGCTGCCCGCACGGCCTACGCCGCCGAGCCGCCGATCGAGGTGCTGTGGGAGGCCGGCGGCGCCGATCCCGAACAGGCCGCGGTCGCCCGCTGGGCCACCACCGCCACCACCTGGCCGCCGAAGGGCACCGACGCCCAGACCCTCTACCTCGGTCCGGGCGGCCAGCTGGTCGGCACCGAGCCCGGTGCCGCCCCCGCCGCCCAGCTGACCACCAGCGTGGCGGCGGCCTCGGTCCCGTACTCCACCGAGGGCAGCGACCTCGTGAACAACGAGTTCTCCGGCTGGGACCAGCCCGATCCCGCGCACCACGCCGCCTGGCGGTCGGCCCCGTTCACCGAGGACACCGCCCTCGCCGGCACGGCCGGCCTGGACCTCTGGGTCCGCACCGACACCGCCGACGTCGACCTCCAGGCGCTGCTCCTCGAGGTCAGCGATCGGGGCGACGAGACCCTCATCCAGACCGGCTGGCAGCGCGGCAGCTACCGCACCCTCGAGAGCGGGTCGACCCCGCTGCGCCCCATCGTCGAGTTCGACCCCGATGCCAACGCCCCGATCCAACCGGGCACGTGGACGAGGGTGCACCTCCGGTTCTCGTCGTTCGCCCACGTCCTGCGGGCCGGATCGAGCCTGAGGCTGCTCGTCGGCACCCCGGGCGCGGCCCAGGTCCAGTGGTCGTTCAGCCCGCCGCCCGAAGGCGCGGCCGACGTCGAGATCGGCCAGGGCGGCGACCAGGCCTCGGCCCTCGTGATCCCCGTGTCGTCGGCCGACATCGAGCCGGGCCAGCCCAGCTGCGGTGCCCTCCGCGGCCAGCCCTGCCGCCCGTACGAACCGTTCGACAACGCCGAGCGCGCCCCGGACGCCTCGTGATCGATCCGCACGACCTGCCCGCCCTCGGGGTGGTGCTGCCGCGCGTGACGGCCGCGACGGTCGCCGCCCAGGCGGCCGAGGCCGAGTCCGCCGGCGCGGGCGCCATCTGGCTCACCGACCACCTCTTCTGGCACGAGCCCACCATCGACGTGGTGACGGCGCTGCCGCTCGCCCTCGCCGCCACGGAGCGGTGCATCGTGGGCCCCGGCGTCCTCCAGCTGCCCCTGCGCGCCACGGCCGCCACCGCCAAGTCGATGGCGTTCCTGGACGCGCTCGCCCCCGGGCGGGTCGTCGTGGGCGTGGGCGTCGGCGAGCACGAGGCCGAGTACGAGGCCGCCGGGCTCGCCGACCGCTACCACCGGCGCGGCCGCCTGCTCGATGCGGCGATCGACGACCTGCGCGCGGGCTGGCGCCGCGAGGGCGACCTGGCGATGGCCCCGAGCCGCGCCCTGCCCATCTGGGTCGGCGGCCGCAGCGAGCCCGCCCGCCGCCGCGCCGCCGTCCGCGGCGATGGCTGGTTCCCGCACCTGTGCCGACCGAGCTGGTTCGCCGGGCAGGCGGCGCTGCTCGACCAGGACCTCGAGGTGGCAGGCCGGGCCGGCGCGCCGTTCGCCCGCGCCGCCGTCGTGGCCGTGTCCGTCGACGGCGTCGAGCCCGACGTCGACCCCCTCGGCTGGCTGGGTTCGCTCTACCGGCTCCCGCCCCGCGTCTTCGGCCGCGTGCTCGTCACCGGGTCGCCCGACGAGGTCGCCACGGAGCTGCACCGGTTCCGGGAGGCCGGAGCCCACCACGTGGCGGCCATGGTGGCGGGCGACCGGCCCGCCGAGCACCTCGCCGCCCTCGCGCCGCTCCTCGGCTGACTGTCCCGAGCGGGAGCCGACCGGCCAGCGGGTCAGGCGTGCAGCGCGGCCTCGATCGCCCGCGCCGCGGCGACCACGTCGGCACCGAACCGGGAACCGGGGTCGGCACCGAGCCGCCCGAGCGGGCCCGAGATGCCCACCGCGGCCACGACCGCATCGTCGACGACGACCGGGGCGCTCACCGACGCCACCCCGGGGGCTCGCTCCTCGACGCTCGCCGTCCACGCATCCGGGTCGGGCTCGCCGGCGAGGATCCGACCCGCAGACCCGACCCCGAGCGGGAGGCGGGCCCCTTCGGGGACGATCGTGCGCAGCTCGTGGGCCGACTCCAGGGACACGGTGCACACCCGGTCGCCGCCCTCGCGCACGTACAGCTGCACGCTCTCGCCGGTGGCCGATCGCAGCGCCTCGAGCGCCGGCCGCGCCGCCTCGGCGAGCGGCCAGTCGGCGGCCGCCGCCCGCCCGAGCTCCACCAGGCGCCGACCCAGCAGGTAGCGGCCGTCGTCGCTGCGACGCAGGAGGGCATGGGCCTCGAGCGCGCCGGCCAGCCGGTGCGCCGTCGCCTTGGAGAAGCCGGTGGCGGCCACGAGCTGGCCGAGGCTGCGCGGGCCGTCGGCCGCCGCGACCGCGCCCAGCACCGCAACGGACTTGTCGAGGACGCCGACGCCGCTTATCGTGTGTTCCATTAGTTGACATTGTTGTCTCAGATGTTGAGACGACGCAAGTAGCGAAGCACACAGCGAACCGAGAGCACGATGACCGCACCCAAGACCCTGAGCCAGAAGGTCTGGGACGCCCACGTGGTGTCCCAGTCCCCCGGAGAGCCGGACCTGCTCTTCATCGACCTCCACCTCGTCCACGAGGTCACCAGCCCGCAGGCGTTCGACGGCCTCCGCATGGCGGGCCGCGGCGTGCGCCACCCGGAGCTCACGATCGCCACCGAGGACCACAACGTCCCCACCGAGAACACCAACCTCGAGATCGCCGACCCGATCTCGCGCAAGCAGGTCCAGACGCTGCGCAACAACTGCGCCGAGTTCGGCATCACGCTGCACCCGATGAACACGCCCGGCCAGGGCATCGTCCACATCATCGGCCCGGAGCAGGGCCTCACCCTGCCGGGCATGACCGTGGTCTGCGGCGACTCCCACACCTCCACCCACGGCGCGTTCGGCGCGCTGGCCTTCGGCATCGGCACCAGCGAGGTCGAGCACGTCCTCGCCACCCAGACGCTGCCCCAGGCTGCGGCCAAGACCCTCGCCATCAACGTCGACGGCGAACTGCCCCTCGGCAGCACCGCCAAGGACATCATCCTCGCCATCCTCGGCCGCATCGGCACGGGCGGCGGCATCGGCCACATCGCCGAGTACCGCGGGTCGGCCATTCGGGCGCTGTCCATGGAAGGCCGCATGACGGTCTGCAACATGTCGATCGAGGCCGGTGCCAAGGCCGGGCTCATCGCCCCCGACCAGGTCACCTTCGACTACCTCGAAGGCCGCGACCACGCGCCCGCGGGCGCCGCCTGGGACGAGGCCGTCGCCTACTGGAGGACCCTCCCCACCGACGAAGGGGCGACCTTCGACAAGGAGGTCACCCTCGACGCCGCCGAGATCTTCCCCCACGTCTCCTGGGGCACGAACCCGGGCCAGGTGGCGCCGATCACGGCGTCGGTCCCGGACCCGAGCAGCTTCGACGACCCCACCGAGCGCAACGCCGCCGAGCGGGCCCTCGAGTACATGGGCCTCCAGGCCGGCCAGCCCCTCAAGGAGGTGGCCGTCGACACCGTCTTCATCGGCTCGTGCACCAACGGCCGCATCGAGGACCTGCGCGCGGTGGCCGAGGTCGCCAAGGGCCGCAAGGTCTCGTCGGGCATGCGCACCCTCGTGGTGCCCGGCTCCTGGCGGGTCAAGGAGCAGGCCGAGGCCGAGGGCATCGACCAGGTGCTCACCGAGGCCGGCTTCGACTGGCGCGACCCGGGCTGCTCGATGTGCCTCGCCATGAACCCCGACAAGCTGGCACCGGGCGAGCGCTCGGCCTCCACCAGCAACCGCAACTTCGAGGGCCGGCAGGGCCGAGGCGGGCGCACCCACCTCGTCTCCCCCGCCGTCGCCGCCGCCACGGCCATCGCCGGCCACTTCGCCACCCCCGAGGACCTCTGATCATGGAAGCTGTTCGTATCGTCACGGGGACCGCGGTCCCGCTCGATCGGTCCGACGTGGACACCGATCAGATCATCCCCTCCGACTGGCTCAAGCAGGTCGAGCGCACCGGGTTCGAGAAGGGCCTCTTCTCGGAGTGGCGCGACGACCGGGACTTCGTCCTCAACCAGGAGCAGTACGTCGGCGCCTCCATCCTGATCGGCGGCCCCAACTTCGGCACCGGCTCGTCCCGCGAGCACGCCGTGTGGGCCATCCAGCAGTACGGCTTCAAGGCCGTCGTCTCGCCCCGCTTCGGCGACATCTTCCGGAACAACTCCACCAAGAACGGGCTCATCCCGGTCGTGGTGGCGCCCGAGGTCGGCGAGCAGCTCCTGCGGGCGGTCGAGGCCGACCCGACGCTCGAGATCACGATCGACGTCGAGCGCCGCACGCTCGAAGCTCCGGCCATCGGCCTCACGGTCGAGTTCCCGCTCGATGCCGCGGTGCAGCACCGGTTCCTCGAAGGCCTCGACGACATCGGCCTGACCCTGCGCCAGGGCGACGCCATCACCAGCTACGAGGCGACCCGCGCCGGCTGGTTCCCCACCACGCGGTAGTCGGACGGCCACCCGTTCGGGTGGCCGCTGGTACGGTGCGCTCGTGGGGGGCACCGGGCGACGACGATGGCACTTCGCGCTGCTCGGCGCCGCCGTCGCGCTCCAGGCGTGGGCCGCGATCTCCCGTCGGTGGATGCAGGAAGACGGCTTCATCAACATCCGCGTGGCCCAGCAGGTCCTCGCGGGCAACGGGCCCGTCTTCAACGCAGGCGAGCGGGTCGAGGCGTTCACCAGCCCGCTCTGGATCGCCCTGCTCGTCGTCCTGCGCACGCTGACGGGCGGCCTCGTGGCCTACGAGTCGCTCGCGGTCGGAGCGGGGATCGTCCTGTCGGTCGGCGGCACCGCCGCGATGCTCGCCGGCGCGGTGTGGCTGTGGACACCGCGCCGGGCCCGCCCGGACCGGGCCTGGTGGGTGCCCGTCGGCATCCTCGTGCCGCTCGCCGTGGCACCGTTCTGGGACTTCTCCACGTCGGGGCTGGAGACGTCGCTGTCATGGGCGTGGCTCGGCGCCTCCTTCGCCACGGTGTGCGCCGCGCTCCGCTCCGAGCCGGACCGTCCGCCGCGCTGGCTCCTCGGCCGCTACGTGCTGATCGGCCTCGGCCCGCTCGTCCGCCCGGAGCTCGCGATCTACGCGGTGGCCCTCGGCGCGCTGCTGCTGCTCCTGGTGAGCCGCCCGACGGGATCGGAGGAGGGCCGCCGCTGGTGGTGGGTCCGGCCGGTGCTCGCCTGGGCGGCGATCCCCTTCGCCTACCAGCTGTTCCGGATGGGCTACTACGCCGCCGTCGTCCCCAACACGGCCCTCGCGAAGGACGCCGGGAGCGGGACCTGGGACCGGGGCGTCACCTACCTCGACAACTTCGCCGGCACCTACCGGCTCGCGATCCCCGCCATCGTCCTGGTGGCCCTCCTCGTGCTCCGGCCCCGTCCGCAGCGGGCCCAGCGGCAGGTCCTCGCCACCCTCGTCGGCGCCGCGCTGCTCCACGCCCTCTACGTCGTCTGGGTCGGCGGCGACTACATGCACGGGCGGTTCTGGATCGTCCCGACGCTCGCGCTCGTGGCCCCGCTGGCCGCCCTGCCCTACGTGCCGGCCCAGGCTCGGTCGGACCGCCGCCAGCTCGCCGCGCCAGGTGCGGCAGCACTGCTGGCGATCTGGGGCCTGGTGGCCATGGGCGCGCACCCGCCCAGGATCGACGGCGGCGGGGCGATCGACGACCAGCGGGCCCTCGTCGTCGGCTTCACGGGCAACCAGCACCCCGTCGCGCTCGACGACCAACCGGCCCCGTTCCTCGAGACCGGTGCGTTCCTCGCCGACCTCGACGGCGCCGACACCTACGTCGACGTCGCCGACCTGCTCGAGCCCGCGCCCCAGCAGCTGCCCCGGACGCCCGGCCTCGGCACCGCCACCCGCTACGACGCGATCGGCGTCTCCGGCGTGCGGGCCGGGATCGACGTCGACTTCATCGATCCGTTCGGCCTCGCCGACCCGGTCGCCGCCCGGCAACCGGCGGTCAGCACCGTGCGGGCCGGCCACGGTCACCACCTGCCCGAGCCCTGGCGCCTCGCCCGCGGCTCGGTCGTGACCGACGACCCGGCCGTCGCCGCCGCCCGACGGGCGCTCGCGTGCGGTGCCCTCGGCCAGCTGATGGACGGGGTGACGGCGCCGATGTCGCCGGGGCGGTTCCTCAGGAACGTCGTCGAGGCCCCCGCCAACACCACCCTCTCGGTCCCGCTCGACCCGATCGAGGCCGAGCAGGAGCTCTGCGGGCGCTGAGGTCTAGATGGTGGCGAGGTCCGTGGCCCCCACCTCGTCGCCGTGCAGCACCACCCGCTGGCCGTTGCGGTAGCGCCGGATCGACCAGGCGACCGCCGCAGCCCACAGCACCACGATCGAGAGGTAGGTGGCCGCCGCCGGCCCACCGGTCACGTCGAAGGCGTTCAGGATCGTGCGGGAGTTGGTCAGCACGATGAAGCCGCCCACGAGCGAGCCGAGCAGCTGCGGCGGGATGACCCGTACCAGGTACGCCGCGATCGGAGCCGCGAGCAGGCCGCCGGCGAGGAGGGCCAGGACGTAGCCGATCTTGACGCCCTCGTTGCCGATGCCGATCAGGAAGCCCATGCTCGCGGCGACCGCCACGAGGAACTCGCTCGTGTCGACCGAGCCGATCACCTTGCGGGGCTCGACCTTGCCCGACACGAGCAGGGTCGGCGTGGCCACCGGGCCCCAGCCGCCGCCGCCGGTCGCATCGATGAAGCCGGCGATCAGGCCGAGCGGGCTGAGGAACCGGGCCCGCAGCGAGGTCTTGCCCTCGGGGGTCTTGAGCGTGCCGAACGTGAAGCGGAGCAGGACGTAGACGCCGAGGCCCAGCAGGATGCCGGCCATCCACGGCTTGGCTGCGTCGCTCGACAGCCCGCTCAGGAAGGTGGCGCCGGCGAACGCGCCGACGGCGCCGGGCACGCCGAGGCGCAGCACGATCTTCCAGTCGACGTTGCCGAAGCGCCAGTGCGAAGCGCCCGAGGCCAGCGTCGTGCCGATCTCGGCGAGGTGCACCGAGGCCGAGGCGGCCGCCGGGGCGAGGCCAGCAGCGAGCATGAGCGACGACGACGTGACCCCGTAGGCCATGCCGAGCGCCCCATCGATCAGCTGGGCGAAGAAGCCCACGACAGCGAGCACGATCAACTTGCGCATTGCAGGCCTTTCCTAGCGGTTCCGTAGATATTAGGGACCTGGTTCCCAGCGTCGCAACCGGAGCGCCCGCGTCGGGGTGGCGCCGATCGCTTGTAGGGTGCGACGCCATGCGGGGATGCAAGGTGCGCAAGCTGGCCCTCCTGATCGGCATCGGGGCGCTGGTCGCGCTCCTGGTGAAGAAGCTCCGGGGCGAGCCGGCACCGCAGTTCTCCAACCACCCCACGGTGAAGGGCGGGCCGCTCCCCGACCTGGTCCCGGCCCCCACCGACCCCACGGTCCCCTCGCCCGCCGACGCCGACACCGCCCTGGTGCCGGCCCCCACCGATCCCACGGTCCCCGCCCCGGAAGCCGCTGCCGCACCGGCACCCGCACCGGCTGCGGCGCAGCCCGAGCTCGACCTGCCGCCGCTCGTCGCGGCTCCCGACGACCCCACCGTCGCTGCCGCACCGGCACCCGCACCGGCTGCGGCGCAGCCCGAGCTCGACCTGCCGCCGCTCGTCGCGGCTCCCGACGACCCCACCGTCGCCGCCGACGCCGGCACGGCCCTGGTCGCGGAGCTGACCGACCCGACGGCGCCCTCCGCGCCGGCCGCCGAGCCCGGGGCCCCGGCCGGACCGACCGAGCAGGCCTGGGTCGAGCCCGTCGACGGCGCCTGCCCCGACGGCTACCCCGTCAAGGCCAAGATCAAGAGCGGCATCTACCACCAGCCCGGCGGCCTGGCCTACGACCGCACGAACCCCGACCGCTGCTACCCCGACGCCCGCACCGCCGAAGCCGACGGCCTCCGCGCCGCCAAGCGCTGACCCCCCGGACGCGAATCAGGTCGCACGAGCCGCGTCACGCGGCTCAGACGACCCGATTCCACGCCACGAGCGCGAATCGGGTCACGCGTGCCGCGCTGGGCGGCTCAGGTGACCTGATTCGGGGTCAGGTGCCGGCGATGACGGCGACTTCGATGATGCCGTCGCAGGTGCGCAGGGCGTCGATGACCTCGGCCGGGGCCGGCTGGCTGGTGGCGATGACCATCAGGGCGCCGTCGGTGGTGGGACGACGGCCCACGTCCATGTCGGCGATGTTCACGCCGGCGTCGCCGAGGATCGTGCCGACCCGGCCGATGACGCCGGGGCGGTCGTCGTTGCGGACGACGATGAGGTTGGCGGACGGCGGGACGTCGATCGAGTGGCCGTCGATCTGCACGACCCGGGCCTCGGCCTTGAGCCCGACGAGGGTGCCGGCGATCTGGTGGCCGCCGCCGCTGATGGAGACGAGGTTGATCCAGTCGACGCTGCTGGAGGTCGACGAGTCCTTGATCTCGATGCCCTTCTCGGCGGCGAGCTGCGGAGCGTTCACGTACGAGACCGGGTCGTCGCTGATCGTCTCGAAGATGCCCTTGAGCACCGAGAGGGTGAGGATCCGGGTGTCGTAGCCGGCGAGCTCGCCCTGGTACTCGATGTCGATGGCGGCCGGGAGGCCGTCGCCCAGGCCGCCGAAGATGCGGCCGAGCTGCTCGGCGACGCCGAGGTACGGGCGGACCGTCTCGCTGGCCTCGGCGGCGGCGACGTTGACCGCGAACGGCACGAACTCGCCGGCGAGCGCCAAGCCGACCTGCTCGGCGATGGTGTCGCCGGCCTTGTCCTGCGCCTCGCGGGTGCTGGCGCCCAGGTGTGGCGCCACGACCACCGACGGCAGCTCGAAGAGCGGCGACTCGGTGGTGGGCTCCTTCTCGAACACGTCGAGGGCAGCGCCGGCGATCTGGCCGGTCTTGATGGCGTGGGCGAGGGCGGCCTCGTCGACGATGCCGCCGCGCGACACGTTGATGACCCGCAGCTCGGGCTTGGCCTTGGCGAGGAACTCGGCGCCGATGAGCCCGATCGTCTCGGGCGTCTTGGCGACGTGGAGGGTCAGGAAGTCGGCCTGGAGGGCGACCTCGTCGAGGCTCACCAGCTCGATGTTCATGGCCCGGGCGCGATCCGGGGCGATGAACGGGTCGTGGGCGATGATCCGCATGCCGAAGGCCATGGCCCGCTGGGCGACCAGCTTGCCGATGCGGCCGAGGCCGATCACGGCGAGGGTCTTGTCGGCGAGCTCCACGCCCTCCCACTTCGAGCGCTCCCACCGGCCCTCGACGAGGGCGTTGTGCGCCTGGGGGATGTTGCGGGCGTTGGCCAGCAGCAGCGCCATCGTCTGCTCGGCCGCCGAGAGGATGTTGGACTGCGGTGCATTGACGACCATGACGCCCCGGGTGGTGGCGTGGGCGACGTCGACGTTGTCGAGGCCGATGCCGGCGCGACCCACCACGACCAGGTCTGTCCCGGCATCGAGGACGTCCTTGGTGACGGTGGTGGCAGACCGGATGATCAGGGCGTGCGCGCCCTTGACCGCGCCGATCAGCTCCTCGGGAGACAGCCCGAGCTGCACGTCCACATCGTGGCCCGCCGCGCGCAGCGCGTCGAGGCCTCCATCAGCGATCTTCTCCGAAACCAGGACACGAGCCATAGGGGTCCGAGTCTGCCGGGTCGCCCGGCGGAACCGCCAATGCCCGCGTAGCCTCGGAAGCGTGTACGACGCCGATGAGCAGCCCGAGGAGAAGCCGGCCTACGACTGGGACGCCTGGGAGCGCAACCGCCTCAAGGGCGGGTACACCCGCTGGTGGCTGATCATGATGGCGGTGATGACGCTCGTGCTGACGATCCAGTTCTTCGCGAACGACGGGAAGATGTTCGGCAGCTGAGGCCGAGCCGGACCCCTCAGCCGAGGCCGACGGCGCCGTCGACGGGCTCGATCGGGTCCGCAGGGGCGAACCCGAAGACCTGCCCGTAGAACCAGAGCTCGGCCTCGAGCGCCCGCACGATGTTCTCGGCCTTGCGGAACCCGTGCTGCTCGCCGTCGAACAGCAGGTAGGCGTGCGGGATCCCCTTGGCGGCGAGGGCGTCGACGATCATCTCGGCCTGCGAGGGCGGCACGACCTCGTCCTCGCTGCCCTGGAGGACGATGAGCGGTGCCGAGAACCCGTCGGTGTGGTGGATCGGGCTGCGCTCGTCGTAGGTCGCCGCGGCTTCCGGGTAGGGGCCGACCAGCCCATCGAGGTAGCGGCTCTCGAACTTGTGGGTGTCGGCGGCCAGGGCCGACAGGTCGGCCACGCCGTAGTGGCTGGCCCCGGCCTTGAACGCGTCGTGGAAGCAGAGCGCGGCGAGCGTGGTGTAGCCGCCCGCCGAGCCGCCCCGGATGGCGAGCTGGTGGCGGTCGACGAAGCCCTCCCTCGCCAGGTGCTCCGCCGCGGTCACGGCGTCCTCGACGTCGACGATGCCCCAGGTGCCCTGCAGCAGGTCCCGGTAGGGCCGGCCGTAGCCGGTGGACCCGCCGTAGTTGACGTCGACGACGGCGAAGCCGCGGCTCGTCCAGAACTGCTTCGCCAGGGCGAGCACGTTGCGCGCCGCGGACGTGGGGCCGCCGTGGATCATCACCACGAGCGGCGGGCGCTCCTCGTCGATGGGCTCGACGTCGGGGTTCTGCGGCTCGTAGAAGAGGGCGTGGGCCTGGCGGCCGCCGGCCGAGGCGAACGTGATGTGGGTGGGCTCGGAGAACCACTCGGTGTCGAAGCCGAGGTCGCGGTGGGGCCGCAGCCGCCCGATCGCCGCGGTGGGCCAGTCGCCGTGGGGCTCGAGGACCTCGACGGCGTACGGCGACGCCTCCGAGGTGGGGGTGCCGGCCACGACGAGGGCGTCGTGCTCGGTCCCGCCCAGGACGACCTGGCTGACCTCGGAGAAGAACGTCTCGACCTCGCGCAGCCGGCCATCGGGGTCGATCAGCCCGAGGGCGTCGCCGCCGTCGCGGGTGAGCGTGACGAGGAGGTGGCCGCTGTCGAGCTCGGTCCACCACCGCAGGCCACCGACCCACAGCGGCCCGCCGACCTCGGCCTCGATGCCGCCACCGGCGATGACCGGCTCGACCGTGCCGTCGCCGGCCCGGCGCCAGGGGTTCCACCAGCCGGTCCGGTCGGTGCAGAACACGAGCGTGCCGTCCCGCAGGAAGCCAGGCTGGATCACCGACTCCGCCGGTCCACCCGCCACGACGTCGCCGCCGGCGCCGGCGCTGCCGAAGACGTACGCCGGCGCCTCCTCCCCGTCCTCGCCATCGCTGCCGACCGCGATCGTGGCGAGGCACAGCTCGGTGCCGTCCCACGGCATGCGGGGGTGGTCCCACTGGATCCACACCAGCTGGTCGCCGTGGGTGGCCGGCGAGTGGACGAAGTCCGGCCCCGACACCAGCACCACGACCCGGCTCGGGTCATCGACCGCGGACCCGTCGAGCGGCAGGGCCACGATCTCGTTCACCGCCTCCCCGTGCGCCGCGACCGCGTCGGGCTCGTGGGACTCGCGCACGCACACGATCCAGCCCGGGAACCGATCCTGGTCGAGCCAGGTCGGCTCGCTGTACCGGAAGCCCCGGGTGACCGACGGCTCCGGCGTGATGGCGACGGGCACGACCCCGCTCCCGGGGTCGACCCGGTAGAGGCGCTGGTCCGCCCAGTTGGCGAACACCACGACCCCTGCGTGCACGCCCCACGCACCGCCGCCGTACTCCATCACCGCGGTGCGGGCGTTCCAGTTGGGCCCCTCGCCCGTCGGGTCCCATGCCGGGAACAGGTCGTGGCGGTGGCCGCCCGACGACCAGCGCACGAGCTGGTAGCGGCCGCCCTCGCCGGGACGCTGCTCGTTCCACCAGACGTCGTCGCCGTCGGCCCGGATCTCGCCGACGCCGGCCGCACCCTCGACGAGCCGCGCCGCGGTGATGGGCGACGGCCAGGAACCGAACGGAAGGGTGGGCTTGTGCTCGGGCATGCCCGTCATCGTGCCATCCGCCGGCACGGGCAAGCCGCCGACCCGAGGCCGGCGTCAACCGAATGGCGGCGAAGCCTCGAGCGGCTGGGCTGCCACGACCTCCGGTGGCTGTGGTGTCTCAGCACCGATCATCTCGTTGTCGTCCATCCCTACGAGAGGATCGGGTGGGACGACCTTGAACGGCTCGAACGACGAGCCCGGGAGGTAGATCGCCGATGGCCACCCCGCCGAGGCAAGGCAAGCCGCACAAATCCTGCCCACCACCTCTCGGTCGCAGGAGGCTCCGTCGAGCTCGCGAAGCCCCTGATAGACGGGATCGTCCCCCTGGCGGTCGAGCGCAAAGACCGGGTACTCCCGTTCACGCCACACGCCCTTGAGAAGCTTGGTGCCGAGGAGCAGCAGGTCGCCAAGGTCCTGGTGGGCGACTCGCCCCGGGTCGTCCTTGGCGTCGTGGTTACAGCGCTGCATCGCCCAAGCCACCTCGACGGCGAGAGTGAAGAACCGCGCCGAGGAAACGGACACGACGCGAAAGCCGGTGTCGATGCTCGGACCGAAGTAGTCGTACTGGTACTTCGTGAGGTCGGCTTCTACCAACGCCTCCCTGTTCAAGGTCACGATTCCCTTGTCGGACTGCTGCGACACGGGGTCCCGGGGGATCGCGCACTGGCTGTCGGGCCCTGGCACCGTTGCAATGAACGCGCCGCCCTTCGTGCCCAAACCTTCGTTACCAAGGCTGTCTGCCTCGTACTTCGACATGGCATCGATCCAGATCCGCACTGCGTCGAACACGTCGCGCTCGGCGTCGACCTCACACGTGAAGATGAGCTCGTCGCCGATCGCCTTCCACAGCGTGAAGTCGAGGTCCGGACGCGCAGCCTCCACCAACTCCCCCAGGACCTGGGGAAACTCCCGGTAGAAGGAGAGGAAGGTTCGCTGCCAGCGAGCGCCCCGTTGCTTGTAGGCCGTCGAGCCGGTGATGTCGCAGGACAGGAAGAGGATCGATCGCGGCCCCTTGGCGTCGGCCATCACGCGAGGTTCAGGACCTGAGCACGAACCTCAGCCGCCGCAGGCGAGACGTCGAACACCTGGGCGAGCCGCCACTTGTCTCCGTCAGTCGCCTGGTGGGCCACGCGGAACTCGGCCTCGGGCATGAGAAGCGATGCCGCGAACACGTTTGCTTGCGTTTCGGCAAGAGATTGGCCGCCGCGTTGGAACGGTGCAAACCCCTCGAGCTGGGGATGGAGATAGTGGAGGAAGTAGTGACCCAGCTCGTGCGCGATCGTGAATCGGTCGCGGCGAGCCGACGTGAAGGACGGGAGAAAGACCACGAAGTCCGCTGCGCTTCGCACGTGCATCGACTCGCTGGAGTCGTGGTACGCCACGCGGCCGCCGAGTCGGCTCAGGAGGCCGTCGATGTCCGCACGGCCAGCGGCGTTGTAGATGCCATGGTGACGGCCGATCAGCTCGGCGTACTCACGGATCGCGTCGTAGGACAGTTGGGATGCCTGGGTCACCGTTCGGCACCCTGACGGCGGCGCGAACGAGCACCCGAGACCAAAGGATGAACCATCAGAAACCTCCGCAGTTCGAGGGTCGGACCGGATCAACCGTACGGACAGGGTATGACACTGACGGACAGGTCAACGGGACCTCCGCCGTTAGCGGGCGGCGCGGAGGCCGACGGCGTCGTGGCGCCACCACACGTCGGGGTAGACGAGGGCGCCGGTGACCCGTCCGGGACGCCCGGGGAGCGGGCGCACCTGGAAGGCAGGACCGGGGATGCGGGCCGACGGCGACCGGAAGCCCAGCGGCTCGCCGACGACGAAGCCGAGGCGGGAGTAGAAGCCGGGGTCGCCCTCGAGGAAGACGAGCGGCTCGTCCCGTCCTGCCAGCTGCTCGAGCGACTCCATCACCAGCGCGGTGCCGATGCCCTTGCTGGCGTGGTCCGGCCGGATCGACAACGGGCTGAGGACCAGCACGTCGACGAGCTCGGTGGGGTCGTCGACCCAGGCACGGGTGTAGGCGACGTGGCCGACGATCTCGCCCTCGAGCTCGGCCACGAACGACAGGCCCAGCCACGCCACCGACGTGCGGAGGTCGTCGAGCAGGGCGGCGAGGGCCTCGTCGCCGAACGCGGCAGCGACAAGCGAGCGGACGCCGGCGACGTCGTCGGGCTGCTCGGCGCGGATCGTGAGGCCGGAGCTCACTTGGCCAGGAGGTCGGCGATCCGCTGGATGCCCTCGCCCAGGTCGTCGTCGCCGAGCGCGAACGACAGGCGGGCGTAGCCCGGGGCGCTGAACGCCTCGCCCGGGACGATGGCCACCTTGGCCTCGTCGAGGATCAGGTCGGCGAGCTCCAGCGTGGTGCGGACCTCGCGGCCGAGCACCGGCCGCTGCAGGACGGCCTTGAAGCTCGGGAAGGCGTAGAACGCGCCCTCCGGCTCGAGCACCGTGACGCCGGGGATCGCCTGCAGCGCCTTGTACATGGTGATGCGGCGGCGGTCGAAGTTCTCCCGGAACCGGGCCACGTCCTCGAGGCCGCCCGACACCGCAGCGAGGGCGGCGCGCTGGGACACGTTGGCGACGTTGGACGTCTCGTGGCTCTGGAGGTTGGTGGCGGCCTTGATGATGTCGGTGGGGCCGATCATCCACCCGACCCGCCAGCCGGTCATGGCGTAGGTCTTGGCCACGCCGTTGAGCACGAGGCAGGTGTCGGCCAGCTCGGGCACGAGGACCGGCATCGAGTGGTGCTCGTTGCCGCCGTAGACCAGGTGCTCGTAGATCTCGTCGGTGATGACCCAGATGCCGTGCTCGACAGCCCAGCGGCCGATGGCCTCGATCTGCTCGCGGGGGTACACCGCGCCGGTCGGGTTCGAGGGGCTCACGAAGATGAGCGCCTTGGTCTTCGGCGTGCGGGCCTGCTCGAGCTGCTCGACCGTGACCTGGAAGCCGCTGCCCTCGTCGGTGGCGATCTCGACCACGACGCCACCGGCCCGGCGGATGGGCTCGGGGTAGGTGGTCCAGTACGGCGCCGGGAGGAGGACCTCGTCGCCCGGGTCGATGATGGTGGCGATGGCGTTGGCCACCGCGTGCTTGCCGCCGTTGGTGATGAGGACCTGGCCGGCGTCGACGTCGTACCCGCTGTCGCGCGCGGTCTTGGCGGCCACCGCCTCCTTCAGCTCGGGGAGTCCCCCGGCCGGCGTGTAACGGTGGTTCTTCGGGTCCTTGCAGGCCGCGACGGCCGCCTCGACGATGTGGTCCGGCGTCGGGAAGTCCGGCTCGCCGGCACCGAAGCCGATGACCGGCTCCCCCGCCGCCTTCAGCGCCTTGGCCTTGGCATCGACGGCCAGCGTGGCCGAGGGGGCGATGGCGGCGATGCGGTCAGAGACTCGTGAACCCATGCGGCCCATGGTGCCACGCCCCCCAACCCACCCGGAACCCCGTATCCCCGCCCCCACACCGGACTTTTCGTGATCGAGGTGCCCCTGCCCCCAACTTCACGAGAAGTTCGAGTTGGGGAGGGGTGGGTGAGACGCGAGACTCGGCGCATGGCTGCGACCCCCTCGATCACCATCCCCGCCGACCTCCTCCCCGCCGACGGCCGCTTCGGCTGCGGCCCGTCGAAGGTCCGCCCGGAGGCGCTCGAGGCGCTGGTCGCCGACGCCCCCACCTACCTCGGCACCTCGCACCGCCAGGCCCCGGTGAAGTTCATGGTCAGCCGCCTGCGCAACGCCGTGGCCGAGCTGTTCGCCCTGCCCGATGGGTACGAGGTGATCCTCGGCAACGGCGGCACCACCGTGTTCTGGGACGCCGCCGTGTTCGGGCTGGTCGAGCAGAAGAGCCAGCACCTCACGTTCGGCGAGTTCTCGTCCAAGTTCGCCGAGTGCGTCACCCGGGCCCCGTTCCTGGGCGAGCCCACGGTCATCAGCGCCCCTCCCGGTGAGGCCGCCGCGGCCGAGGCCGAGACCGGCGTGGACCTGTACGCGCTCACCCACAACGAGACCTCGACCGGCGTGGCCATGCCGATCACCCGCCCGGCCGGCGCCGACGAGGGCGCCCTCGTCGCCGTCGACGCCACCTCGGCCGCCGGCGGCCTGAAGTTCGACGCGTCCGAGACCGACGTCTACTACTTCGCCCCGCAGAAGTGCCTGGCGTCGGACGGCGGCCTCTGGATCGCAGCCGTCTCGCCCGCCGCCCAGGAGCGCATCGACCGCATCGCCAGCAGCGACCGATGGATCCCGGCATCGATCGACCTCAAGATCGCCAAGGACAACTCGCTCAAGGACCAGACGTACAACACGCCGGCCCTGGCCACGATCCACCTGGCCGTCAGCCAGATGGAGTGGATCAACACCAACGGCGGCCTCGGGATGTCGTCGGCCCGCTCGGCCAAGAGCGCGGAGATCATGTACGGCTGGGCCGAGGCGTCCGACTACGCCACGCCCTTCGTGGCCGACCCGGCGTACCGCTCGAACGTGGTCGCCACCATCGACCTCGACGACTCGGTCGAGGCCACGACGGTCTCCGCCGTGCTGCGCGCCAACGGCATCGTCGACACCGACAGCTACCGCAAGCTGGGCCGCAACCAGCTCCGCGTCGCCATGTTCCCCGCCATCGACAGCGAGGACATCGAGGCGCTGACGCGGTGCATCGACTTCGTGGTCGACGAGCTCCGCTCCGCCTGATCCGGCCCGCCGCCCGGCCCGCTCCGCAGGGGTAGGGTCCGGGCCATGCACGAACTGCGCCGCACGCCCCGTCTGCTCGCTGCCATCGTCGGCGCCCTCGGTGGTGCCGTCCTCGTCGCCGCCCCGGCCTCCGCCCACGTGGGCCAGGGCACGAACGGGTTCGACACCGGGTTCCTGCACCCGCTCACCGGCCCGGACCACCTCCTCGCGATGGTCGCCGTCGGCGTGGTCGCCGCCACCTGGCGCAGCGACCGCACCCTCTGGCTCGCTCCGGGTGCGTTCCTGCTCGGCATGGTCACCGGCGGCGTCGCCGGCATGGCTGGCGTGCCGTTCCCCGGCGCCGAGCTCCTCATCGTCACCTCGGTGATCCTGCTGGGCTTCGCCATCGCCGCCGCCGTCACCGACGGCAAGGGCTCGGCGTGGGTCCTGCCCGTGTTGGCCGCCGCCGGGCTCGCCCACGGCCACGCCCACGGCGCCGAGGCCCCGAGTGCGGCGCACCCCGCCCTCTACGTCGCCGGGTTCCTGCTCGCCACCGCCTGCGTGCACGTCGCCGGTGTCGGCGTCGGCACCGTCATCCGGGATCGTCGGCTCGCACGGGTCGGCCTCGGCGTGGCCACCGCCACCGCCGGCGCCCTCCTCCTCGTCGGCGCCTGACCCCTCGCCCGGACCTCCCGGGGCGTTCACCCTCCCCGCCCCCGTCGTCGAGCGCGACCGGCTGGTCCCGGCGGCCGGTCGCGGACCAGAACCGACGGATCCGGACCGGGCGCGCGGGCGCTGAGGCCGCTTCGCTGAGCGGTGGCACGTTCACCTCTCGTGGCCGCCAGCGCCGCGACCTGCGGCTCCGCGAGGCCAAAACGACGGATCCGCCGCACGCATCGCCCGGGGGGAGGGGTGGGCGATACTGCGACGGATCCGAAGTCCGGCGGACCGGACCAGGGCCCTACCCTACCGGGTCGGGCCGGGCTGGTTCACCCTCAGAAGGGTGATGCCAGCGTCACTTTGCGGCGGCGAAGCCCCGCTCCAGGTCAGCGATGATGTCGTCGATCGACTCGAGGCCGACGGAGAGGCGCACCAGGCCCGGATCGACACCGGTCGTGACCTGCTCCTCGACCGTCAGCTGGCTGTGCGTCGTGGATGCCGGGTGGATGGCGAGGCTCCGGACGTCGCCGATGTTGGCGACGTGGCTGTGGAGCGTGAGGCCCTCGACGAACTTCGCACCTGCCTCGCGACCGCCCGAGATGATGAACGCGGGAACCGAGCCGAAGCCCCGGCCGGCGGTGAGCGCCTTGGCCCGCTCGTGCCACGGCGAGTCCGGCAGGCCGGCGTACTGCACCCGCTCGACCTGCGGGTGCTGGGCGAGGAACTCGGCGACCTGCTGGGCGTTCTGGTTGTGGCGCTCCAGGCGGAGGCTCAGCGTCTCGAGGCCCTGGAGGAGCAGGAACGAGTTGAAGGGGCTGATGGCCGCACCGATGTCCCGCAGCAGCTGCACGCGGGCCTTGATGATGTAGGACCCGGCGCCGAGGGCCGGCCAGAACGAGAGGCCGTGGTAGCTCGGGTCGGGCTCGGTGAACCCGGGGAACTTGTCGTTCGCCGAGAAGTCGAACGAGCCGCCGTCGACGATCACGCCGCCGATCGACGTGCCGTGGCCGCCGATGAACTTCGTCGCCGAGTGCACGACGATGTCGGCACCGTGCTCGAAGGGCCGGATGAGCCACGGCGACGCGACGGTGTTGTCGACGATCAGCGGCACGCCGACCTCGAGCGCGATGGCCGAGATGGCGGCAATGTCGAGGAAGTCGTTCTTCGGGTTGCCGATGGACTCGCCGTAGAACGCCTTCGTGTTGGGCTTCACGGCTGCCCGCCACGCGTCGAGGTCGTCGGGGTCGTCGATGAACGTGACCTCGATGCCGATCTTCGGGAACGTGTAGTGGAACAGGTTGTAGGTGCCGCCGTAGAGCGAGGCGCTCGCCACGATGTGGCTGCCGGCCTCGGCCAGGTTCAAGATGGCGAGCGTCTCCGCGGCCTGCCCCGAGGCCACGGCGAGGGCGCCGGGCAGGCCCACCGCCGTGCTGGTCGCCCCTTCCAGCGCGGCGACCCGGGCCTCGACCACGCCCTGGGTCGGGTTCATGATCCGGGTGTAGATGTTGCCGATCTCGGCCAGCGCGAACAGGTCCGAGGCGTGCTGCGAGTCCCGGAACTGGTACGAGGTGGTCTGGTAGATCGGGACCGCCCGGGCTCCCGTGGCGGAGTCGGGCTCCTGGCCGGCGTGGATCTGCTGGGTCTCGAAACCCCACTCATCGTTGCTCATGCCGCCGCATGGTAGCGGCAATTCCCGACCGATCAAGTCGGATTTATCGGACCAGGTCAGGAGCCCGGACCCGCGTACCAGACCTCGAGACGCCCGATCCGGTGGGGTTGGAGGCCGGCCGCTTCGGCCTGGGCCCGCACGGCGTCGGCGACGCCGTGGGCCAGCAGCGGGACGTCGCGCGGGTCGAGGACGAGGAGGTCGAACGGCGCCGCCGGATCGGTGAAGCCGACCTGCCCGCTGGCCGCGTCGGGGAAGTACCGCTCCACCGCCTCGCCCTGGAACCGCACCGCCGTCGGCGCGATGCCGCGGGCGTCGAGCTCGGTGACGAGCCGGCCGTAGTCTCCCGGCTCGATGGTGGCCGTCCGCCACGTCGCCACCAGGCCGCTGCCCACCAGGGCCACGGCGGCGATGCCCAGCGCCGTCGCCGGCCCGGGCGCTCGGTTCCAGCGGGCGGCCACGCCACCACCGGCCCGGTCGCTCGGCGCCGCCGTCCGCTCGGCCAGCTCCACGAAGCCCATCGCCGCGACGAGCACCGTGAACGGGGCCCACAGCAGGTAGTAGTGCGGGAGGGCGACGCTCGAGAGCAGGTGGACGGCGAACAGGCTCAGCCAGATCGCGGACGCGTAGGCGATCGGCGCGCGGCGGCGGCCGGTCCACGCCCCCACGACCCCGATGGCGAGCCCGATGCAGGCAGCGGCCCCCATCCCGCGCCACTGGTAGAGCAGGTGCGCCCAGCGCGGCTGGTGGCGGGTCAGCTCCCCGTCGACGACGAGCGGGTGGCCCGTACGGGCGTGGTCGAGCTGGAAGTCCAGCAGCGTCCGCAGGTGCGGGAGCCCGTCCGAGCCGAGGACGAGCACGTAGGTCAGCGGCAGGACCACCGCTGCGAGCGCGCCCATGGCGAGCGCCGGCGCGACCACCGACCGGAACGAGCGCTGCATCCACCACCCCATCGCCACGATCGGCACCACCGCCACGAGCGCGGTCGGCTTGAACGCACCTGCGAGCCCGACCAGCAACCCGGTGGCGAGCGCGTCGGGCCAGCGGTTCTCCCGCACCCAGTTCCACCCGGTCAGCGTGGCGCCCAGGAGGGCCACGACCATGAACGGCTCCAGGTAGCCGAACCGATCGCCGCGCAGCGGCGCCACCACCGTCGACCCGACGACCAGCGCCCGTGGCAGCACCGCCCACAGCGCGGCCGCGATCAGGCCGGCCCAGCGGGAGTGCAGCCGAGCGCCCACCAGGTAGAGCAGGCCCACCGCCGCCACCGCGGCCACCGCGGGGAGCAGCCGGATCCCCGCGCGGTCCTGGCCGAGGAGCAGCTGCCCGAGGCCGAGGAACCAGCGGACGAAGAGCGGGTGGCCGTTCTCCTGCGCCCAGTCGCCACCGTCGACCGCGAGCCACGCCAAGCGCCCGTCCCAGGCCTCGTCGGTCTTCCAGTCCGCGGTGCTGAGCGCCCAGCAGGCGTTGACGACGGCGACGACCGCGACGGCGCCGCACGCCCACGGCCACCAGGACGGGGCGGGGTCAGGAGCGGCCGGGCGCGCCTCGTCGGTCACGGGGCGACCCTAAGGCAGGCCGCGGCCCGCCCCGGGCCGTCAGGCCGTCTTGGTCTTGACGGCGCGGAGCTTGCCCGCCTCGCGGTCCAGCTTGGGGAGCGCGATGCGACCGGTGCGCTGGATGTCGCTGATGCCGAACGTCCGCAGCATGTCCTCGAAGTCGTCCACCTTCGACGGGTGGCCCTCCAGGGACACCGTGAGGGCCTGCTGGTTCACGGCGAGGATCTTGCCCTCGAAGATGCGGACCAGCTCGGCGACCTGGTGGCGCTGGTCGCCGGGGCACCGGACGGTGGCGATCATCAGCTCGCGCTCGACGGAGTGCGACGGATCGAGCTCGACGATCTTCACGACGTTGATCAGCTTGTGGAGCTGCTTCACGATCTGCTCGAGCGGCGCCGAGTCGACGTCGACCACGACGGTGAGGCGGCTGAAGCGCTCGTCCTCGGTGGGTGCCACGGCCAGCGAGACGATGTTGTACGCCCGGCGGGAGAACAGGTTGACGATGCGGGCCAGCACGCCCGCCTTGTTCTCGACCAGGACGGAGAGGGTGTGGTGCTCGATGTCGGCCGCCATCAGTGCGCCTCCTGCCCCTCGCCGCGGGCCCGCTGGAACGGCGGGACCTGGACGTTCGAGTTCGACTGCCCGGCCGGGACCATCGGGAAGACCTTCTCGGCGGCATCGGTGCGGAACTCGACGACGACGGGACGGTCGTCGATGGCGTTGGCCTTGTCGATCGTCGGCTGGATGTCGTCGGGGTGCTCGACCCGGAAGGCGACGCAGCCCATGGCCTCGGCCCACTTCACGTAGTCCGGCAGGTCCGGGGACAGGTACACCTCGGAGTAGCGCTCGTCGTAGAACATCTCCTGCCACTGGCGGACCATGCCGAGGTAGGCGTTGTTCAAGATGGCGATCTTGACCGGGATGCGCTCGGCGGCCGCGGTGACCAGCTCCTGGGCGGTCATCTGGAAGCAGCCGTCGCCGTCGATGGCCCAGACCATGCGGTCGGGGCGGCCGACCTTGGCGCCGATGGCCGCCGGGACGGAGAAGCCCATGGTTCCGAGGCCGCCGGAGTTCACCCAGGTGTACGGGTGGCGGAACTTCCAGTACTGGCTGGCCCACATCTGGTGCTGGCCGACGCCGCTGGCGACGATCGTGTCCTCAGGGGCGGAGTCCCGCAGGGCCTCGAGGACCATCTGCGGCTTGAGCAGCTCGCCCTCGACCGGATCCTCGTAGGCCAGCGGGTAGGTCTCCTGCCAGCCCGAGAGCGTGGAGCGCCACGGGGTGATGTCCGGCTTGGCCGCGCCCTTCGCCAGCTGGGCCTTGGCCTCGACGACGAGCGCCTCGATGACCAGGCGGGCATCGCCCACGATCGGCACGTCGGGCCGGCGGACCTTGCCCAGCTCGGCGGGGTCGATGTCGGCGTGGATGATCTTGGCGTGCGGCGCGAAGTTCGGGACCTTGCCCGTGACGCGGTCGTCGAAGCGGGAGCCCAGGGCGATGAGCAGGTCGCTCTCCTGCATCGACATGATCGCCGTGTAGTTGCCGTGCATGCCCGGCATGCCGAGGCACAGCTCGTGGTCGTCGGGGAACGCGCCCCGGGCCATCAGCGTGGTGACGACCGGGAACTCCAGCAGCTCGGCCAGCTCGAGGAGCGCCTCGGCGGCGCGGCCCTTGAGGATGCCGCCGCCGGCGTAGATGACCGGCCGCTCGGAGGCCAGCATCAGCTCGACGGCCTCCTTGATCTTCTTCGGGTGGCCGGTGGTGGTGGGCTTGTACCCGGGGAGGCTGGCGATGACCTCCTCGTCGGTGGGCCACACCCACTCCATGGCGCTGCGCGGGTTGGTCGGGTCGACGATGTCCTTGGGGATGTCGACGAGGACCGGGCCGGGGCGGCCGGTGGTGGCGATGTGGAACGCCTGGCGGATCGCCATCGGGACGTCCTGCGCCTCGGTCACGAGGAAGTTGTGCTTGGTGACCGACTGGGTGATGCCCGTGATGTCGGCCTCCTGGAACGCATCGGTGCCGATGGCAGCGGTGGCCACCTGGCCGGTGATGCAGACCATCGGGACCGAGTCCATGTAGGCGTCGGCGAGCGGCGTGACGATGTTGGTGGCGCCCGGACCGCTGGTCACCATGGCCACGCCGGGCTTGCCGGTGGCGTGGGCGTAGCCCTCGGCCATGTGGCCCGCACCCTGCTCGTGGCGCACGAGGATGTGGCGGATCGGCGAGTCGATGATCGGGTCGTACACCGGGAGGATGGCCCCACCGGGCAGGCCGAAGATGACCTCGACCCCTTCCATCTCCAAGCTCTTGATGAGCGCCTGGCCTCCGTTGAGCTTCATCGTGTTCCCTCTGGGATTCGTGCAGTGGTCGTGCGGGTGAGCGGGTGGGCTGGATGCGCACGCTCCCTGCAGTCTGCCCGGAGCGGAATCAGCCGGTGAAAACTGCGACGACCTCCCGTTCTGGGAGGTCGAGGGAGCGCACGCGGCGGGTGGAGACGGCGTGCGCTACGTGAGTACTACGAGGCGGTGGGCGGTCTTCAGCACGTGGGCAGTATGACGGAGCCCGCCGCACCTGGCAACCCGGTTGCCGTCAGTCGATGAGGCCGCGGGGCACGACCCAGCGCACAGGCTGGCCGGTGACCTCGGCGATGAGGTCGAAGTCGGCATCGTCGTGCACGACGGGGATGCCTGCGGCTTCCGCTGCGGCTGGGATGAGCAGGTCGGCCAGCGAGACCGCTCGGTGCTGGCCCCGCCTCGCCAGCGCCCCCTGGACCTCGATGGCTCGGTCGAAGGTCGCCTGGTGGGTGCGAACCTGTGGGAACACCTCGAGCTGGCGTCGCATCTGTTCGAGGTGGACGTGGCTCCGAGCGCTGGAGCACACCTCGTGGATGACCGGTGCGCACACGGCGACCTGTCAGCTGACGCCAACCCCCGGAGCCGGGAAGGCTCAGCGCCGGTACGGGCTGGGCGGCACGCCGACACCCGTCGATGGGAGCCGGGGATCGGGTTCTGGGCCCCCGTCCCGAGGTCCATCGGTCGCCTCGCGCTCCCGACGCCACGATCGGATGAGGAACCACAGGAGCGCGCCGGCGGGGATGCCGAGGAACGGCGCGTACGCGAGGAACGACGACACCCCGATCACCCGTCTCAGCAGCAGGCCGAGGGCCAGCAGCCCGCCGAGGACGGCCAGCGGGACCAGGGCTGCCGCGACCGATCGGGTGGTCGACGGCACCTCTCCCACCGCACGGGGCCCGGGTCCAGCCTTGCGCCGCAACGGCACGCGGAACGCCGCCACCACGATCACCGCAACGACCAGGTAGGCGACGAGCGTCTGCCTGATGACGTGATCGAGCATCTGGCCGCCCTCGTCCTCCTCGTGCATCCGGGCGGACCCGAGGACGACGAGGGCCAGCGCGGCAACCACCAGCTTGATGCGAGCCCGACGAGCCCGCGCCGCGCCGTGCGATCGGATCGCCGCGGCCTCGGCCTCGGGCGCCGCTCCGTAGACGGCCCCCATCGCGGCGGCGAGCGATGCGTCGCTGGCAACGCCGTGCTCGCCCAGGGCGGAGACCAACCCCGCCGGGTCATCGACGCGGAGGAAGAGGACGTCGACCGACGCCCCCTTGCGGCGCTCCTTCGCCGTGATCCCCAGTTGCTCCGGTGCGCCCAGCTTGAAGCGCGCGATCCGGACGGGGCGGTCCAAGACGAGCACCACGTTGGCATCCACCGCGGCGGCGACCAGCCGGAGGCCGCGCGGGGCACCGCGGTACACGGTCGCGTCGTCCTCGATCACCGTGAGGTGGACGGCCCGCCCGATCACCGCAAGGGGGACGACCAGGTCCTCCTTGAGGAGCGGGTGCTCGATGCGTGCCGACGCGCGCTCGACCACCACCGCTTGGTTCTTCCCGCCCCGAGTCCCGCTGCGGAACTCGAAGCGCTGCTCGTCTGGCCCGCCGACCGCGCTCACCTCGGCCGGGCTACTTGGTGTTGGTGATGGCGCCGGTCTCGGCGCCCTGCACGAGGCGGGCGTACTTGCCGAGGACGCCCTCGGTGTACCGCGGCGGGTTGGGCGTCCAGCCCTCGCGGCGCTTGGCGAGCTCGGCCTCGTCGACCATGAGGTCCAGCTTGAACTGGTGGACGTCGATCACGATGCGGTCGCCGTCGCGGACGAAGGCGATGGGCCCGCCGTCGACCGCCTCGGGCGCGACGTGGCCGATGCAGAAGCCCCACGTGCCGCCCGAGAAGCGACCGTCGGTGATCAGCGCGCAGTCCGACCCGCGACCAGCACCCTTGAGCGCACCGGTGATGGCGAGCATCTCGCGCATGCCGGGACCGCCCTTGGGGCCTTCGTAGCGGATGACGATCACGGTCCCGGGCTGGATCTCGCCGGCGAGGATCGCGTCCATGGCGCCGTCCTCGCCGTCGAAGACGCGGGCCGGGCCGTCGAACAGGAGCTGGTCGGCCGAGAGGCCGGCGACCTTCACGACCGAGCCCTTCGGCGCCAGGGTGCCGCTCAGGATGTTGAGCGCGCCCTCCGAGTGGATCGGGGCGTCGAGCGGGTGCACGACCACGCCGTCGGGGCGGGGCGGATCGACCTCGGCCAGGTTCTCGGCGATGGTCTTGCCGGTGACCGTGAGGCAGTCGCCGTGCAGGAGTCCGGCGTCGAGCAGCTCCTTCATCACCACCGGGACGCCGCCGATGCGGTCGAGGTCGGTCATGTGGAACTTGCCGCCCGGCTTCATGTCGGCGATGTGGGCGACCTTGGCGGCGATGCGGTTGAAGTCGTCGAGGTCGAGGGCCACGTTCGCCTCGTTGGCGATGGCGAGGAGGTGCAGCACGGCGTTGGTCGAGCCGCCGAGGGCGTTGGTGACCGCGATGGCGTTCTCGAACGCCTCCTTGGTGAGGATGTCGCGAGCCGTGATCCCGAGGCGGAGCAGGTTCATGATCGCCTCGCCGGCGCGCACGGCGTCGTCGTCGCGGCGGCGGTCGACCGCCGGCGGGCTGGCCGAGCCGGGCAGCGACAGGCCGATGGCCTCGCCGATGGACGACATCGTGTTGGCGGTGAACATGCCGCCGCAGGCGCCCTCGCCCGGGCAGGCAGTGCGCTCGATCTCGCCGAGCTCGGCCTCGCTCATGGTGCCGGCACCGACCGCACCGACCGCCTCGAACACCGAGGTGATGTCGGTGGCGGTGCCGTTGTGGTTGCCCGGCAGCGTGGAGCCGGCGTACACGAACACCATCGGGAGGTCGAGGCGGGCCGCAGCCATCATCATCCCGGGCAGCGACTTGTCGCAGCCGGCCAGGCCCACGAACCCGTCGAGGCGCTCGGCGAAGACGACGGTCTCGACCGAGTCGCAGATGACCTCACGGGACACGAGCGAGCCGCGCATGCCCTCGTGGCCCATGGAGATGCCGTCGGAGACGGAGATGGTCCCGAACTGGATCGGGAAGCCGCCGGCCTTGCGGACGCCGTCCTTGGCCCGCTTGGCGAGCCGCTCGAGCGACAGGTTGCAGGGCGTGACCTCGTTCCACGAGGAGGCGATGGCGATCTGGGGCTTGTCCCAGTCGTCGTCGGTCATGCCGACGGCCCGGAGCATGGCCCGGCTGGGCGCCCGCCGGTAGCCGTCGGTGACGTCGCGGCTGCGCGGCTTGATGTCCACCGCCGACTCGCTCGGGTCCGAGGTGCCAGCGGTGGGATCAGTCGGTTCAGCCATGGCCGGGAACGGTACTTCCGCCCACCCGGCCAGGCCGAACCGCTTTGCCCCCCCCTCAGCCGCACCCTCCCCCAGCCAGGAACTCGTCGAGCTCCCGAGCGCTCCCGACGACGGCGTCCGATGGTGCGATCGGCTGTGGACCGCCGGCCTCGGCCCGCTTGTCGGACTCCCACCGCCGAGCGAGGTAGCGCAAGGCCGGCCGGAACCGCGTCGGGCTGACGTCGTCGGCCCCCAGCAGCGCGAAGAGGGCACGGATGCCGACCCCCTCCTTGCCCGGCACGTCGAGCGCATCCTCCACCGTCAGGTCCTCCTCGTCGAGGGTCTCCCGGGGCAGGTCGAGCAACTGGCACATGCGGGCCGTTCGCTCGGTGGCGCCCACGTCGCCGTCACCGCCGCCCCCGCCCCGGGAGCAGCCCATCGGGCCGGCGCCCACGATCAGGGCGAGGACGCCGGCGGCGCACCGCTGCCAGCCCCTCACGGGAGGGAGCCCATCTGGCAGCCCGTCTGCTTGTGGGTCCAGTTGCTCGTCGGCTTCCCGTAGGACAGGAGCGTGAGCGCCAGGCAGTCGTGGTTCGCCTGGGCATCGAGCAGGGCTCCACGGAGATCGGCCGGGTCGTCGTAGATGAGCGAGTGCGCCTTGTTGCGCAGGGCCGCCGTCCCGAACGAGATCGTGATCGACCGCCCTCGGTAGGTGAAGGTCTTCGTGAACGAGGGCGGTCGTCCGACCGCCCAGATCGCGTCCTGGGTCTTCCGGATGCCGAGCGACCGGTAGACGCTGTGGAGCGCATCGCGGGGCACGCGGTAGACGCCGAGGCTGGCTCGGCCAGCGGTGACCTCGACGATGGCGCCGTGGGTCTTGCCCGCCTTCCACGTCCAGGTGCGTGGCGTGCATGCGGTCAGGGAGGTGGTCGCGCCGAACGCGACCGAGAGGGTGAGCGCGAGGGCGAGCCAGCGGGCTCGCCGTCGTTCGGTCTTCATGGATGCACCTCACGTGGTCAGCCGTCGGGGGGACAGCGGTGAACGGGACCGAGGCGATCGGGCGGGCCCGGGGGTGCATCTCCTCGGCGGACACACTGGGCTGCCTGCTCGGTGCCCGTCAACCACTGATGTGGATCAAAAGTGCGTCATGATCCGTCGTGGCTGCGCCTCTCCTCCGCCCGATGCGCACGCCGCACCCGACCCCCATCCCGCTCGACGGCGTTCGTCGATGCGGCGGCTCGTGAGGAAGGTCGGGGTGGGGGCGCGCCGCCGGGGGGCGGCGGGACCTCCTAGGTTGGCGGCGATGGGTGCGGTCGTGGAGGTGCGGGGGGTCGTCAAGCGGTGGGGCCAGACCCTGGCGCTGGGCGGCGCGACCTGCGAGGTCGGCCCCGGGGTCACCGGGCTGCTCGGCGCCAACGGTGCCGGCAAGACCAGCCTCCTCGGGCTGATCCTCGGCCTCGACAAGCCCGACGAGGGCGAGATCCGGGTGTTCGACATCGATCCCGCCACCGCGGGCCCCGACGTCCGGGCCCTGCTCGGCTACTCCCCCGAGCACCACCTGCTGCCGCCGGACGTGAAGGCGGTCGACTTCGTGCGCCACGTCGCCGAGGTCCACGGGCTGCCCCGCCGGGAGGCCACCAACCGGGCCTCGGACGTCCTGTGGCAGGTCGGCCTGGGCGAGGAGCGGGGCCGGCCGCTCGACACGATGTCCACCGGCCAGCGCCAGCGGGTGAAGCTCGCCCAGGCGCTCGCCCACGACCCGCACCTCGTGCTGCTCGACGAGCCCACCGACGGCCTCGACCCGATGCAGCGCGACGCCATGCTCGAGCTGATCCACCGGATCGGCCACGAGTTCGGGATCACCGTCCTGCTGTCGTCGCACCTCCTCGAGGAGGTCGAGCGGATCTGCGACGCGGCCATCATCTTGAACGGCGGCGTGGTGGCCGCCGCCGGGTCCCTCGACGCGCTGCGGGGCGAGGGCGAAGGCGTGGCGGTCGAGTTCGATGGCGACCAGGCGCTCGTCGACGCCACCCTCACCACGATCTACGACACCGGTGCGGTCATCCGCCCCGAGGGGCGGGGCTACGTCATCACGGGCGACGAGCGGCTGTTCACGACCGTGCGCGACGCCGCCGCCCTGAGCGGCATCGGCATCCGCAAGCTGGGGCGGCGCACGGTGTCGCTCGAGGAGGTCTTCCTCGGCGTCGGTGCCGGCAGCGATCCCGCGCAGGACCCTCGCCTCGCCGCCGCCTACGGCCACCTGCCGCCGCCGCCAGCGCCGCACGCGCCGGCGGCCGATCCGATGCCGGGGGCGTTCTGATGAGCGAGACCTTCTCCACCGGCGACGCCCAGATCCTCGACCGCGGCTACCGCAAGTACGACGGGCCCCGCACCGGCGTCAAGGGCGCGGTGCGCGCCGTCGTGGTCCACAGCGGGCAGCGCGCGCTCGGGATGCGGCGCACCATCTGGGCCAAGGTGCTGCCGATCGCGACGATCGGGTTCGCCTACCTGCCGGCCGTGGTGTTCGTCGGCATCATCGCCCTCTTCCCGAAGAGCGACGTGGCGTCCGAGGCCCTCCCCACGTACGGGGACTACTACGGGTTCATCATCGCCGCGATCATGGTGTTCGTCGCGCTGGTGGCACCCGAGGTGCTCTGCACCGACCGGCGCACGGGGATGCTCGGCGTGTACCTGGCCGCACCCCTCGACCGCGACACCTACCTGTTCGCCAAGGCGGTCGCCATCGCCTCGGTGCTGTCGATCGTGTGCCTCGGCCCGCCCCTGTTGATGCTCGTGGCGAACATCCTGCAGAGCACCGGCCCCGATGGCGCCGGCGACATCCTCATCACATCCGTACGGGTGCTGACCACCGGCATCGTGGAGACCCTGCTGTTCACCGGCATCACGATGGGGGTCACCAGCCTCACCGACCGCAAGGCGGTGGCGGCGGCGTCGATCATCCTGCTCTTCCTCATCTCGATCTCGATGACCGGGATCTTCGCCGGCACCGGCGCCCCCGACGGCGTCTACGTCTTCGCCCCCACGTTCCTCGGCCTCGAGCTGGCGCCCCGGGTGCACGGCGAGGCCACGCTGCTGATGGACGGGGTCCCGTCGATCACGATCTGGCTGGCGTGGGCGGCGTGGACGTTCGGGGGCTTCGCCCTCACCCGCAACCGGCTCCACCACCTCCCGGTGACCCGATGAGCGCCGCCACCGAGGTGCCGATGATCGAGGCCGACCACGCGTCGAAGTGGTTCGGCGACGTCGTGGCGGTGTCCGACGTGTCGTTCCGCATCGGCCCGGGCGTCACCGCGCTGCTCGGCCCCAACGGGGCCGGCAAGTCCACGCTGCTGCGCATGCTGTGCGGGCTCACGCCGCCGGACCGGGGCAGCGTCCGCATCCTCGGCGCCGATCCGCGCAAGGACATCTCGGTGCGGGCCCGCATCGGGATCGTGCCGCAGCAGGAGGCGATGTTCGAGGCGCTCACCGCGTTCGAGTTCGTGCGCCTCGCCGGCCTCCTCCACGGCGTCGAGGACCCGGCCGGGGCGGCCCGATGGGCGCTCGACCTGGTCGAGCTCGACCACGCCGACCACCGCTCCACCACGACCTACTCGAAGGGCATGAAGCAGCGGGTCAAGGTGGCCCAGGCGCTGGTGAACGACCCGTCGATCGTCGTGCTCGACGAGCCGCTCACCGGCCTCGACCCCCGCCAGCGCGGCCACCTGATCGAGCTGTTCGGCCGCTTGGGCGAGCAGGGCCGCTGTGTCATCGTGTCGAGCCACGTGCTCGACGAGGTCGAGCGGTTCGGCTCGCGGGTCCTCGTGGTCGCCCAGGGCCGCCTGGCCGCCACCGGCGACTTCCGGGCCATCCGCGACCTCATGGACGACCGCCCGCACCGGATCCGGGTGCGCACCGACCGCCTGCGCGAGGTCGCCACCGAGCTCATCTCGAGCCCGGGCGTGCTCGCCGTGCGGCTCGAGGAGCCCACCGGCAACCGGGCCGGCGCGGTGATCGTCGACACCACCGACGCTCCCCTCTTCCGCCGTTCCGTCGCCGCCGCGGCGCAGCGGGCCGACGCCACCCTGCTCGAGGTGTCCCCGCTCGACGACGACCTCGACAGCGTCTTCCGCTACCTGGTGGGCCGATGACCACCGGCGTCGGCGCACCCAAGCAGGCCCCGACCGTGCACCGGGGCCCGGCCCTCGGGCCGGTCTTCGCGGCCGAGTACAAGCTGCTCCTCCGGTCGGTCTGCACCAAGGGCCGGCTCATCGCCATCGGCCTCCTCGCTGCGCTCAGCGTGCTGACCGCCGTCGCCGTCGCGCTGAGCAACCCGTTCGATCCGCTCAGCGAGGGCGTCGGGTTCGTCAACGGCAACATCGCCACCCTCATCCCGGTCGCCGTCCTGGTCTTCGGGGCCGCGGTGATCGGCGACCTCATCGACGACGGCTCGCTCGTGTACCTGTGGCTGCGGCCGGTCCCCACGTGGGTCCACGTGCTCGCCGCGTGGGCGGCCACGGTCACCATCGTGGTGCCGCTCGTGCTGGTCCCCGTGGTGGCGGCAACCGCCATCATCGACACGGCACCGGAGCTCATCGGCGCGGCCGCGCTCGGCGGCCTCGTCGCCGTGGCCGGCTACGCCGGGATCTTCGTGATGCTCGGCATCCGGTTCCGGCGGGCCCTGCCGTGGGGCCTCGTGTACATCCTCATCTGGGAGGGCTTCGTCGCCTCCGCCGGCAAGACCGCCACCAAGCTCGCGCTGCGCTCGTACGTCCGGTCGATCCTCGGCACCATGACCGACACCCACCTGAAGCTGGGCGAGTTCTCGCTGGCCGCCGGCATCATCGTCCCCCTGCTCGTGGCCGCGGCCGCGCTGCTCTACGCCAGCCGGCGCCTCGCCAAGACCGACGTCGCCTGATCCTGCGGCCTGCGGGTCCCGCCTAGGGTCGCCGGCCATGACCGTCACCGAGCTCGCCGTCGGCGCCGCCGCCGGGTACTTCTTCGTCTTCGGCACCGGGTTCGTCTTCCGACCCGAGCTGGTCGACCGCTTCGCGCTCCGGTGGACCGACCCCGCCGGCAAGACCGAGGTCCGCTGCTACTACGGCGCCGTGTCCTGGGCGCTCGCCGGGTTCCTCGCCTACCTGCTCACCGAGGACCTGGCCACGGAGGCGCTCACCGGCGTGCTGTTCCTGGCCACCGCCGTCCTCGTGACCCGCATCGCCGGGACCGTGGTCGACGGCGGGCGCGACCACCCGTACACCCGCATGGCGATCCCGGTGGAGACGGCGTTCGTCGTCGCGGTGGCCGCCGTCCGCTTCCTGGCCTGAACGGTCAGCTGGGCCGGTCCTCGGACGACGGCAGCTGCGCGTCGGCGGGATCGACGGCCCCGATGGCGATGAGGACGCCCTCGAGCAGGCGGCGGATCACGTCGTCGTCGACCACGGCACCGCTGAAGTAGAGGCGGTACATGATGGCGCCGGTCAGCAGGTCGACGACCAGTTCGGTGTCGACGTTGTCCGCCACCTCGCCGCGCTGTTGGGCCTGGAGCAGGATCCCGGCCACGGGGGCCCGCCGGTCCGACACGTAGGCGTGGAGGCGCTCGGCGAGCTCGGCGTCGACCGCCGCCTCGGCGGCCAGCGCGGGCATGAGCCGCACGGCGCCGCGCTGGGCCTCGGCGTCGGCCAGTGGCAGGTAGTACGCGAGGAGGTCGTCGCGCAGGCTGCCGGTGTCGGGCTGGGGCACGGGCAGCCGCCCCGCGGTCAGGGCGTCGAGCACCAACTGCTCCTTGCCCGGCCAGCGGCGGTAGATCGTGGCCTTGCCCACGCCGGCCCGGTGGGCGACGGCGTCGATCGTCAGCCCCCGGAACCCGAACTCGGTCAACAGGTCGATGACCGCATCCATGATCGCGTCGTCGACCGCCGCATCACGCGGCCGCCCCGGCTTCCGCCGTTCCTCGTCGTTGTCCAGCACCCGCACTCCATTCACCCGCCCGCCTGGCGGTCGCCGGGTCCGGTCCGATCGCATCGCTGCCACCGGCCGGAACCGTTCACTCGGGGGAGACGGTATCGCTGATGTTGGCTGCGGCGAGGGGACGATGGTCCCGGTGGGCTTCGTCGACCGCTTCTTGGCGGGCGACCGCGGCCTCGGCGCCGCCCATCGGGATGGCCGTCATCGCCTCGACGGCGTCGTCCTCGTCGGCTTCGACGGCGCCGGGGACCGGTGCGGCGTGGGCCGGGAGGAAGATCAGGGCCACGAGGGCGCCCACCAGCGCGATGGCCGCCGAGACGAGCAGGCCGCGGCCCATCGAGGACGAGAAGGCGTCACGGGCGGCGTCGGCGATCTGCACGCCGATGGGGGTGTCGATCGCGTTCGGGTTGCCGCCCGCCTGGGCGGCGACGGCGAAGGCGCCGCCGATCGAGTCGGTGGCGGCATCGAGCGCGGTGCCCGGCAGCGGGACGCCGGCGAGGTTGGCGGTGATGGCCGGGGCGTACTGCGAGGCGAACACGCTGCCGATGACGGCCACGCCGAGGGCGCCGCCGACCTGGCGGGTCGTGTCGTTCATGGCCGAGCCGACGCCGGCCTTCTCACGCGGCAGGGAGCCCATGATCGACTCGGTGGCCGGCGCCATCGCCAGGGCGATGCCGAGGCCGAGCAGGATCTGCGACGGGAGGATGCGGCCGAAGTAGCCGAGCTCGGGCGTGGCCGTCGACGCGACGGCGAGGCCCACGGCGACGGTGGCGAGGCCGCCCGCGACCACGAGCTTGGTGCCGACCCGCTTGACCAGCCGGGTGGACTGCGGGGCCACGAACATGAGCATCAGCGCGAGCGGCACCGAGCGGATGCCGGCCTCGAGCGGCGTGTAGCCCAGCACGAACTGCATGAACTGGGTGATGACGAACATCGAGCCGAACATGGCGAAGAACGTGAGCGTCACGGCCAGGTTGGCGGCGCTGAAGCGCGGGTTCTTGAAGAACCGGATGTCGAGCATCGGGTGGTCGGTGGTGTTCTGCCACCAGATGAACACGCCCATGGTCACGCTGCCGACGGCGAAGGCCGCCAGGACCTCGGGCGAGGTCCAGCCCTTGGCCGGGGCCTCGATGATCGCCCACACCAGGGAGACGAGCGCCACGATCGAGAGGACGGCGCCGAGGATGTCGAGCTTCGGGCTGTCGGCGGCCTTCGAGTCCGGCAGGAGGAAGTAGCCGGCGGGCAGCGCGATGGCCACGACCGGGACGTTGACGAAGAACACCGAGCCCCAGGAGAAGTGCTCGAGCAGCCAGCCGCCGAGCATCGGGCCGATGGCCACGCCGATGCCGGACACGCCGGCCCAGATCCCGATGGCCTTCGCCCGCTCCGACGGGTCCGTGAAGATGTTGGTGAGCAGCGAGAGGGTGGCGGGCATGATCAGCGCGGCGCCGACGCCCATGATCGAGCGGGTGGCGATCAGCACCTCGGGCGAGGTGGCGAACCCGCTGGCGACCGAGCCGGCCACGAAGATCACCAGGCCGACCGACAGGGCCGAGCGCCGCCCGTAGCGGTCGCCGATGCTGCCCGTGGTCAGCAGGAGGCCGGCGAACACGAGCGTGTAGCCGTCGATGATCCACTGCAGCTGGCTGGTGGTGGCGTCGAGGTCCTCGGACAGGCGCGGCAGCGCCACGTTGAGGATCGTGTTGTCGAGGCCGACGACGAGGAGGCTCAGGCAGAGCACTCCCAGCGCGACCCACCTGCGGTCGTACGCAGCGGTTTCGTCCATGACGCAGCTCTCTCTTCAGAACGGGTGCCGGCCCGCGCCGATGGGGTGGTGGGAGGACCACCGGCAGGCAGGCCGGCACCGCACGGGAGAGCCTATTCCAGCACCGCTCAGTTCCGAAACCCGACCGTATCGAAAGTGATTTGAGTCACAGGACTCCAGGCCACCCAGCCGGGTGGCGCGTTCGCCCGGACGACGCGCCGAAGGCACCCGACCGCCGGTCGGGCGCCATCGCGGTGGCGGGTCGATCGAGTCCGGCGGCGGGTCAGCCGGCGGACTTCTGGGCGAGGAGCTGGGCCACGGCGCGACCGTCGGCCTGGCCCTTCGACGCCTTCATGATCTGGCCGGTGAAGAAGCCGCTGAGCTTCTTGCGGGCCTTGTCGTCACCGGCGCAGAACTGCTCCCACTCCGCGGGGTTGGCCGCGATCACGCCGTCGACGATCGACTCCAGGGCACCCGTGTCCATCGCCTCGAAGCCCTTGGCCTTGGCCACGCCAGCGGCGGTGGCCGCGGGGTCGGCCACCAGCTCGGCGAGGACCTGCTTGGCCTGGGTGGCGGTGAGGTCGCCCGCCGTCTCGAGCTTCACCAGCTCAGCGAGGCGCTCGGGCGCGAGCTCCGCTCCGCCGTCGACCGCCAGGTTCTGCACGACGTGCACGAGCACGCGCCCGGCGTCGGCGCCCTGGTCGATGGCGGCGAGGGCTTGGTCGTCCTGGCCGCGCTCGACGGTGACGACCACCGCCTCGGCCGTGGCCGGCTCGCCGGTGACGTCGGCGAGGCGGTGGCGGCGGGCCGACGGCAGCACCGGGAGGGCGGCCGCGATCTCGGCCACCCGCTCGGCGCCGAGGTCGACCGGGACCAGGTCGGGCTCGGGGAAGTAGCGGTAGTCGTCCGCCTCCTCCTTGGACCGCATGGTGTGGGTGCGGCCGTCGCTCTCGTCCCAGTGGCGGGTCTCCTGGGTGACCGTGCCGCCCGAGGCGTGGAGGTCGGCCTGGCGCCGCGCCTCGTACTCGATGGCCCGCACGAGCGAGCGCAGCGAGTTCACGTTCTTGATCTCGCAGCGGGTGCGCAGCTCGTCGCTGCCCTCGCGGCGGACGGAGATGTTGGCGTCGACGCGCATCGACCCCTCCTCCATCTTCCCGTCGGAGATGCCGCACGCGACGAGGATCGAGCGCAGTTCGGCGACGTACTGGCGGGCCTGCTCGGCCGACCGGACGTGCGGGCGGGAGACGATCTCGAGCAGCGGCACGCCGGCGCGGTTGTAGTCGACGAGGGAGTACTCGGCGCCCTTGATGCGGCCGGCGCCACCGACGTGGGTGGACTTGCCGGTGTCCTCCTCGAGGTGGGCCCGCTCGATCCCGACGACGTGGCCCGAAGGCAGCTCGAGGCGGCCGTCGACGACGATCGGCTGGTCGTACTGCGAGATCTGGAAGTTCTTCGGCATGTCCGGGTAGAAGTAGTTCTTCCGGCTGAACACCGAGCGCTGCACCGTGGCCCCGACGGCGCAGCCGAACCGGGCGGCGAGCTCCACGGCCTGCTGGTTGACCACCGGCAGCGTGCCCGGCAGGCCGAGCGTGACCGGGTCGATGTTGGTGTTCGGGTCATCGCCGAAGTGGTTGGGCGCGCCCGAGAACATCTTGGTCTCGGTGGCCAGCTCGGCGTGGACCTCGAGCCCGCACACGAGCTCCCAGCGGGAGCCGTCGGCGGCCTCGACGACCAGGACGTCGTCGGAGTCGGCGACGGTGATCGCGTGGCCGAGCGAGTCGGTGGGGACGGTGGGAGCGGTCATCAGGCGTCCTTCCCGGTGGAGCGAGCGGGGGCGGCGGCCTCGACGACGGCGGCAGCCCGGAACATCGGCTCCTCGCCGAGGGCCGGGGCCAGGACCTGCACGCCGACCGGGAGGCCGGCGGCATCGGTGCCGAACGGGACCGACATGGCGGCGTCGCCGGCGAGGTTGGTGGGGATCGTGCAGGTGTCGTTGAGGTACATGGTCAGCGGGTCCTCGATGGCGCCGAGGGCGAACGCCGTGGTGGGCGTCGTGGGCGACAGGAGGACGTCGACGTCCTGGTAGGCGGCGGCGAAGTCCCGGGCGATGAGGGTGCGGACCTTCTGGGCCTGGCCGTAGAAGGCGTCGTAGTAGCCCGCGGACAGGGCGTAGGTGCCGAGCATGATGCGGCGCTTGACCTCGGGCCCGAAGCCCTGGGTCCGGGTGGCGACCATCATCTCGTTGGTGGTGGGGGCGTCGACCCGGAGGCCGTAGCGGACGCCGTCGAAGCGGGCCAGGTTGCTGGACGCCTCGGCCGGGGCGATGAGGTAGTAGGCGGACAGGCCGAAGGTGACCGCGGGGACCGACACCTCGGTCACCTCGGCGCCAGCGGCGGCGAGCGCCTCGGCCGCGGCCCGGACCTGGGCGGCGATGGCCGGGTCGATGCCCTCGCCCATCAGCTCGGAGATCACGCCGACGCGGAGCCCGGCGACGCCGTCGTCGAGGTGCTCGGAGATCGCGGGCGCCGGCTTCGGCAGCGAGGTGGCGTCAGCCGGGTCGTGGCCGGCGATGACCTCGAGCAGCAGGGCAGCGTCGGCCACGGTGGTGGCGAAGGGCCCGACCTGGTCGAGCGACGAGGCGAAGGCGATGAGGCCGTACCGGCTCACCAGGCCGTAGGTGGGCTTGACGCCGACGACGCCGCAGAACGCGGCGGGCTGGCGGATCGAGCCGCCGGTGTCCGAACCGAGCGACAGCGGGGCGAACCCGGCGGCCACGGCCGCCGCAGAGCCACCCGACGAGCCGCCGGGCACGCGGCTCAGGTCGACCGGGTTGCGGGTGGGCCCGAACGCCGAGTTCTCGGTGGAGGAGCCCATGGCGAACTCGTCGAGGTTGGTCTTGCCGACGGTGACGGCGCCGGCGGCGGCGAGGCGCTGGAGGACCGTGGCGCCGTAGG